>Ga0308019_10002345_pt1 | contig 10845 bp, 12 predicted proteins | sample Neamet284_FD_203135 | JGI IMG/M metagenome (GOLD analysis project Ga0308019, IMG submission 203135) | Marine microbial communities from water near the shore, Antarctic Ocean - #284 | ecosystem: Environmental > Aquatic > Marine > Unclassified | place: Southern Ocean | collected 2014-10-01
GTTCTTCACGTGGTGTTCAGAATAGTCGGTCCCATGACTTTGGCACCATCAGGGCCATCAACGCTGAAAGCAAGCATGCAATGCTGGGAGCAGATGTCAACACCATTCTCAGTAATGTTCAGAGTCTCTCCGATTTCCCAAAGTGAATCATCGGAGCCGGACTGCACAACCAAACAGCTTCCTTCAGTGCCAGAGGTGGCACAGGTTTGGGGTCCGGACTTCTCGATGATAACCACTAGGTCGGAGATCTCCATGTCAACACCACCATCATTATCCAAGGTCAGTGTGAACAACACATCGGAGGTTTCTATGGAATTCGAATTATCCACAGGGTCGTCTACTGAGTAGTAGAATTCATCGGTGCTGCCGAAGCAACCGGAAGTTGAAAATGAAATAACCAGGATTACACATAGGACTAAACTTGACCAGCGCATGTATTTGCGTCACAGGGTCTACATTTAGGTTAGGTGGTGAAATTATTACTACATTCCTTGAATCTAAGCGGCCTCATGACTCTTTGAGGCACTATAGGTTCACTTATCTTCATCCTTTGACTTCTCTTCAGTTTCAGAAGAATAAGTCCAAACATTAGTTGTGATGTAAAGTAAAACGTATATTTTTCCAAAATCCCAAACTAAGAATGGGTAAGTAGCATACATAAATGCATCATAGAGACTAATGCTTGCAAACTCTGCAACCCATAAAGTTCCAAACAAATACACGGGAATCATTGCCACAATCCAACAAATCATTTGAGCCTTGATATCTGCCACACCTGCATTTCTTGAACGCTCTAAGCCTTCCGCAACCAAGGCTGAAGCAAACGGAAATGCGATTAAATAACCGCCCGAAGCAATTAATATCCCATCAGAAAACAGTTCATTACCACCGTCTGCGAGAACTGGAGCACCGATTGCAGCAGCGATAAGATATAGGCAACCTGATGCGAATGCATCGTTTCTACGCAGGTAAACTCCGGTGGCTAATACTGCAAAGGTCTGCAATGTGTAAGGAATTGGTGTCCATGGAACATAGAAGTAGAGTTGTGCGCACATAGCAGTGAGTCCAGCAAAAAATACAACCGATACTATTCTTTCTTGAATTGTAATCTTATCTGAACTCAAATCCAAGTGCCATTGCTGAGGTTTATTCCATGATATGCCATTGAACATGGACTTGGCCCTATTCAATCGCTTATCTATTTAGTACCAAATACAACTGAGTATCAATCGATTAAACGAACTTAACCAATTAACCAAATTCACTTCAGATACTTTTGAGTTTCATCAAAACCACCGAGGAACATTGGACTATCGCCTCGATTATCGATTACAATTGGGACGGTACGGTGACCCGTTTCTTCCACAACCGCACTGCGAACGTCGGGTTCATGGTCAAAATTTATTTCATGATAAGACAATCCTTTAGCCTTCAATAAACGCTTTACTGCGACGCAGTATGGGCAGAAGGTTGTAGAATATACGACGAAATCGGTACCTGCTGTCTGGGCATCGCTAACTACACGGCTCATATCCTTGCGACCTGTTTGGTCCTTCTTGAAGGTGTGTACACTCAATCTTCAGTGATGACTAAACCATCAGTGTCGATTTTCCAATCCAATACTTCCCAGGGAATTGCTTTTCTTGTAACATCAGGGGTTCTTGAAATGATTCCGACATAACCACCGGCAGCAGCTCCCATCCCTTTCCATGCAAGGACTTCAGGCATATCTTTCAACAGCAGATATGGCTCGTTGAGAGATGGGTCAAGTTGACCCACGGCTTCAGTATAATCCTTCATCGCCTTACAAAGATTGAATCGGTCGTCACTTTGTACTGCAGAGGCCATATCTCTACCACTTTGGCGAATAGACATCAGATGAGGCAATACCTCCTCATAACGGTCCCAGACGCTACGGTGAAGGTCACCCGAAGTGTGACGGATTCCCGTATCTGCCAAAATGAGGTGCTTCTCAATCCAACGGTTGAATGAAAGTGGAGGAACTAACTGAACACGGTCGACCTCTTTGCCAATAAATTTGAGATGCTGAATACCGCCATATCTTGCGGCCCACTGATCTTGGCGTCCACCTTGATTCCCAAGTATCTTCTCGAATTGAAAAGCCAATTCTTCGGAGTTTTCTGCGCCTTTGATAGCTGCCATCAATGCTACATTGATTGCTCCTGAAGTTCCTAAACCACTTCCGATTGGAATGTCACAACCATAGGTAGTACTGATTTTTCCCGAATCATCGGTTACAATTTTTGCATGTGCATAATGATTGATTGCAATGTTGACTACATCGCCTCCAACCTGCTCACAAAATGGAGGAGCATCAGACCATCCGCCTGCAAGGTCGATACGGACTGGTGCTCTGGTGGTAACCATGGATGTGGGAAGTGGTGGCGGCTTATGTCTACTACCTTATTTCACTGAAACAGCATATTTCAATAATTAAACTCCAATTGAAAAATTGAAAATCCAATTGAAATATTCTCTATAAGGACTCCAACCAATTCTTGATTGTAAAATGAAATTCAATTGGAATCATATGACCTCTCGAATGTTGAATTCTAGTAATATCCCATCCGCCTTCTTCGAAAATTTCAGGTATTTCCAATCCCGCTTGAAGCGTCACTCGATGGTCGGTCTCACCATGCATCCACAGGAGTTTTGAAACAGGAATCTCTTGCAATCTTTGGCGTAGTTCGAGCGGTCTTACCACCCTGGTACCCATAGCAATGATTCCTAACACGTGATGGTCGAATTGCAATAATTCTTGCGCCATAGCACCGCCTTGACTAAAGCCGCCAAGTACTAGTTTGTCATCAGGCAGTAGATTTGATAGTTTGAGTAAAGACGAATCTACATCAGAAAGTTCGGTTGCAGATAACATTCTACGCCCTGGCTGGTCTCTACCCTCATAACGCCACCAAGTGAATCCGCGGTTAGGATGTTCAAAATCAGCTTGCGGAACCACAAGGTCCCAGCCCTCTGGAAGAACTTTTTCTGCAAAGGGCCGCATCATATCTGCAGTGCCAGTCATACCATGCATCATTACCAACGTAGGCATGATACCGGCCTCAAAGTTCCCAATAGTTTTCGATTCCACCTGCAATCATGAAGTGGATTGAACTTTGGCCACCAGTCAAAGTGGCTTCTAAGGTATATTCATCAGTTCGACTTGGAATTGTTGCTAACTCCTGGGATTGAGTTCCTGCTGTGTAGGTACGAGTTAGAACACTGTTGCCAACGTGATCTTTTACCGAGATTGTACCACTTCCACCCATCGGTATTGCCACATCGATATAGAATACATAATAGTTGAAATCAATACCAGATGGGTGACCACTATCAACGAAGGTATCGGTCACTTCGCCATCGATAGGACCCTCAAACAAACGGTCTTTCAAATCGGTTGCCCGAATGAACCACACATCGCCGGTATAATCGCTACCTGTATTCGTTAATGTCATTCTAAACTGTAATTCATCATCTTGATTATTCCACTCAAAAGAGTCGATGAAACCATGCTTGCCATCAAAATGATATTCCATGGAATGTCCTGAATCACTAGTCGCTTCAACTATGACTTTCCCATTTATGGAACCAGTTGTTTCAGCCATCCATTCCTCACCGAGTAATGTGAACTCCCAAGTTTCACCTTCGGTCCACGGGAAATTGAAAACCGGTTGCGCATCGCCATTCTCATAAACCGATAACTCGTCAATGGTTACACGACCAAGGAATGGATTGTGATTGATAACTGCGTGTCTTTGCGCTTCCCTTTCAGAAGAGATTCCCAGCATGTAGAGGCCTTCGTCTTCATCGATTTCAGTAACTACTAGTCGAGCAGTGTCCTCACCAAATTGCGCAGTCTCGAAAGTGTATAACCACCAATCTCCAATTTGCCAACCTGGCTTCTCTACCGAATCGACTTCAAAATCTTCTGAATCTGAGTCACCAGTATTGATGCATCCACTGAGAGAAATCGAGACCATCAGTAGGGCTGCAAGCATAGCACGCATGCTACACCCTAACCGGCATTCTTCATGAGCCTAACGCTTCAAAGACGAATCAAAGAAGTCCGGTATCTGAGAGCTTACCGGTTCCGGCAAGAACAACTGCAACAATAGCCATCAATTTGATGAGAATATTGAGTGATGGACCAGATGTGTCCTTGAATGGATCTCCGATGGTGTCGCCGATAACAGCTGCTTCGTGAGTATCATCGCCTTTCTTTGCACCTTCAATGTGGCCTTGTTCGATTGCTTTCTTTGCATTGTCCCAAGCACCACCTGCATTCGCCATGAACAAAGCCATGAGAACACCTGTGACCAAGGAACCTGCAAGAAGACCACCGAGTGCTTCCGAACCAAGTGCAAGACCTACTGCAACTGGAGCGACGATAGCAACAACACCTGGCCCGACCATTTCTCGCAGGGCAGCCTTGGTAGAAATATCAACACAGGAAGCGCTGTCGGGATACATGGTCCCCTCGGCTTCAATTTGAGTTGGCCATGATGAGACATCAGACACATCAACACCTTCTGGAGTATCTGCTTCGAGAGCCTTTCGCATGATTGCGAATTGTCGACGGATTTCAACAACCATATCGCCTGCAGCCTTTCCGACTGAAGTCATGGTCATTGCAGCAACTACGAAGGGTAGGCCGCCACCGATGAGAAGTCCAACGACTACCAGGGGGTTATCGAGTGATAAGTCCAGGTTCCCACCTATTGCTGCTATGTAGGCAGCAAATAATGCAAGTGCTGTCAAAGCAGCAGACCCAATTGCGAATCCTTTACCAACTGCAGCAGTTGTGTTTCCAATGGTGTCGAGTTCATCAGTGATTGCTCTGACATCAGCACCTAGGCCACTCATCTCTGCGATTCCACCGGCATTGTCAACAACTGGACCATAAGCATCTACGGTCATTGTAACACCAACTGTAGCCAGCATACCCATTGCAGCCATAGCAATACAGTAGAGGCCATATTCAGGACCACCGAAGTGATTTGCTCCAAGGATACCTGCTGCAATGAGCAAGATTGGAACGAAGGTCGACATCATGCCAACAGAGAGACCTGCAATTGCATTGGTTGCTGGACCTGTTTTTGACATGTGTCCAATGTGTTGGATTGCCTTGGTTTTAATTCCGAAGACGGGTTCAATACCAGTGTAGTATTCTGTGACAATTCCGATCAGGATACCGACGATACTGCCCAGAACGACTGAGTGCATGACTCCTATCTCGACATCAATCAAACCTTGATTGATGGAAAGATAGCCACCAGCCCAAAACAGAACTGCTGCAATGAAAGTAGTGTTACGAAGGGCAGCTGCTGCATCATTACCGTTCTTGAGAACATACATCGAGAAGACGCCTATAATGGACGCAAGGTAACCAATGAGGCCGAGCATGATTGGCATCATCACGTAATCAACGCCCATATCGGAGTTGCTTGCAATAATCATTGCTGCGATAATTGAACCAACGAAAGATTCGAAGATATCTGCACCCATTCCAGCAACGTCACCGACGTTGTCACCGACGTTGTCAGCGATAACTCCAGGGTTTCGTGGGTCGTCTTCAGGAATTCCTGCTTCGACTTTACCGACAAGATCTGCACCAACGTCAGCAGCCTTGGTGTAAATACCGCCACCGACACGAGCAAAGAGCGCAATGGATGAAGCACCCATTCCAAATCCTGCCGCTGCGGAAAGGCTCGAACCCTCATCTCCAGCACCGAGCCAGTAGGCGACCAGTGAGATTCCGAGAAGTCCAAGTCCTCCAACTGAGAGGCCCATAACTGCTCCACCGTTGTATGAAACGGCCAAAGCGCCCGCTCGGCCATCGGTCTTAGCAGCCATTGTAGTTCTACCGTTAGCAGAAGTTGCCGCACGCATTCCTGAGAATCCTGCGACGACTGAAGCAATTGCACCTGCAAAGAAAGCAATCGATGTTTCAGTGTCATTCAAAAAGGCAAGAAGAGCACCGACTACAACTACGAATATTGCAAGAACTTTGTATTCAGCAACAAGGAACGCCATTGCGCCTTCTTGGATTTCTTTAGTAATACTGGCAACCTTTTTGTCATCAATTTCCACTTTGTTGACTTGTTGATACAGCACAAACGCAATCACAAGTCCGAAAAGACCTGCTCCGGCAGCAATCATTGGTATATTATCTATCATTATATAACACCTGTAATGCCGGCGACCAAAGTCCCCTTCATAAGGACATCCCCCCCGAACACTACGCGGTGGGGCGTTTTTGCATCATTCTACCCTAAAGCCGACGCTCGTTATGGCAGTGGCCAAGACATCGGATTCTACCCCTTTTACAGTTACTATAACTGAACCTTCAGTGGCTGAGGCTTCGACTTTCTTTACACCAGAGATCCCAGTTAAAGTTCTTGTAATCTTACGTTCACATCCACCGCAATCCATACCTGACACTTTGAATTCAACAGTGGTAGCCTTAGAAAAGAATCCCATGATTAAGCGTAATATGACACACATCTTGAATACGATGGTTGATAGATGAGTGGCTATCACAACAGTTTGATGGCAATAAGTGCAGAGGAGATTCTCAAGGAGATTGGTCCTGTTCAAGAAATTCTTGACGCTCACGATGGAGTAGTCACCGTTATTGACACCGCAGACGGAAATATCATGCTATCACTCGATGGCGGTTGTGTTGGTTGTTCGTCCACCCCTATGACTGCAATGCAGATCTATTATTCATTGAAACAACTTGAGCCGGTAGAAGACGTAATATTTGTAAACGGTGAACTTCCCGACTACATGCGAACATTCATCGACCAAAAGATGGCAGATGAAGCTAAGAATATCGGCGAAATAGTCTGATTACTCTTCTTCACTCTTTTTGTTGATAGTATGCGGGTTCGCTCCAAAGGACACATTCGTACCTTTGATATTCAGTCGTGCTGCAATAGCAATAATGACACATACCACCGATAGGGGCTTGGGGAGATAGTTTGAGCCCCATAACTCTCCACCAGACAATGATAACCACCAAAGTACAACGGCTGTAAGCAATAGTGTAGTCATGATGAAATTCTGCGCCATCAACTCTAACTTCTCATTGCGCGAAAATGTTGCAATGAATGTGAATGCAATCAATGAAATGAAACACAGTGATTGGGCGAGAACTTCGATTACCTCGGTTTCGACCATGTCTATGCCAATAGGCAGGGGTTCTTCAACCCGCACACAGTGGAAGTTGCATGGCAGGCGCATCATGGAAGCTATCCAAGCCGCGAATGAATGGCCCACCATACTTTAGCCGTAATCAAATCAGTACTGCATTGCACCAAATGGCAGTATTACTGGAATTATCTGGAGCGAATATGTTTCGTACTCGCTCATACCAGAACGGTTCTAGATTAATCGGCTCATTATCCCAAGATTTGGGTGAACTTGTAGCAAGTGGTGAGTTGTTTGAACTGAAAGGCATCGGTAAAGGATTAGGGTCGGCGATATCACAGGCAGTTGGTGAAGGAAGATGGCCTGAAGATTGGGTTGATCTGCACGAGAACACACCTGAAGGGTTGATCGAAATGTTAGGTATACCTGGTGTTGGCCCTAAGAAAATCAAGATACTGCATGACCAATTGGGTGTATTATCAGTTGCAGATTTACAAGAATCTTGTGTTAAGAATGAAGTTGCACCAATGAAGGGATTTGGTGCCAAGAGCCAGCAAAGAATCCTAGATGGAATCGATTTATTAGCCCGCTTTTCAGCAAGAAGGCGACTTGACATTGGCTTGCGATATGGCCAAACCTTCCTCTCCATGATCCAAGAGTTACCTGGTGTCGAAAAAGCAGAACTTGCCGGTTCAGCCCGAAGAAGAAGGGAAACTATTGGTGACCTTGATATCGTTGCAGCGGTGCAACCTAGTGATGTTGAAATGGTGACAAATGAAATTCTTTCATTGAAGGGAATCGCTGATGTGAAAGGCGCTGGTGATTCTAAAGTTTCAGTAATTCTTGACACGTCCATCTTTGATGGAGGATTTAGTCTAGGGCATTTAGATGCTAACGTATTGGACGCAATAGGTGGCGAGAGCTATGAACAATTGGAATCTGGTGGTACGATTGATGCACAGGTTCGATTGGTCCCCCCGCATGTATTCCCATTTACCTTAGCATATTTCACCGGTTCAAAAGAACACAACATCCGTATGCGACAAGTCGCTCAAGATAAGGGATTGAAACTGAATGAGTTTGGTTTAATGCCTGAAACTGAATTGACAGGATTAGATGCTGCTGCAACTTCATTGCCTGCCAATGATGAAGCCGATATCTACTCCCACTTGGGTCTAGAATTTGTCACTCCGGAATTGAGAGAAGATATTGGGGAGATTGAGGCATCTGCTGCTGGAAGTTTACCAGAATTAATCACCCTATCCGATATCAATGGCGCATTACATAATCACACCACATTATCAGATGGTGAAGCAAGTCTTGAGCAAATGGCAGATGCAGCACGACGAATGGGATGGAATTGGCTTGGAATAGCAGACCATTCCCCTACGCTACAAGTAGCCCACGGAGCAAGTGCTGAAGATTTACTTTCACAGCATGCAACTATGCAAGAATATAACGCACAATGGGCTAATGACGGAATTGATTTCAAATTATTCAGTGGGGTTGAATCCGATATTCTTGAAGATGGGAAACTCGACCACCCCGATGATGTACTCGAACAAATCGACTATGTTGTTGCGAGCGTACATGCGATGGGGCGATGGAGAAGTCGTGATGAATCGCAGAATACCGAAGACCTTCTGAAATGCCTCGACCATCCCGCTACAACTGTACTAGGCCATCCCACTGGGCGGATTCTGCAAGGAAGAGATGGCTATGAAGTGGATTTGCACACCGTGCTAGAGTACATGTCTGAAGCAAACAAAGATGGGGTGCTGAAAGCCGTTGAATTGAATGCCTCACCTTACCGCTTAGATCTGGACTGGAGGTTCTGTAAGCGAGCAAAGGAATTACAGGTACCTGTTGTAATCAATCCTGATGCTCACTCTATCAAAGGATTAGGTGACATCGACTATGGAGTAATGATTGCTCGAAAGGGATGGCTGGAGAGGGATGATATTCTGAACTCTCTGACCGCAGATGAGATGAGTGGAAGGCTCCTGGGGTGAATTAATGAGGTTTCTTCGCTCCCTAATAATTGGACTGCTATCGATATTCCCTGGGACTATTGTGGGCTACCTTGGATGGTTGGCCACTGGGGCATCAAACGATAATTATTCCTTTGGAGTTATTTTCTTTTGCAATGTAATACCCTTTGGTTTCGTGATCATGGGATACATCTGGTCTTGGAAGAATGGGCAAGAGTATAGCGTGAAGATTCACGGGTGATTCGATGAAACGAACTGAAAAAGCATCTCGGATTATGGAGATGCTTGAGACGTTATACCCTGAAACTCCCGTTCCATTAGACCATGACTCACCGTATCAGTTACTGGTTGCGGTTTTGATGAGTGCACAAACCACTGACAAGAAAGTCAACCAAGTTACCCCTGAACTGTTCAGGCGGGGGCCTGATGCCAAAAGTATGGCTGAATTGTCTGCTCAAGATATTCAAGCGATTATCAGAGAGGTTGGATTAGCGCCTACCAAGGCCCGTAATATCGCAAAATTATCCCAGATTCTTTGTGACTTGTATGATGGAGCAGTCCCTCAAACATTTGAACAATTGGAGGACTTGCCAGGTGTCGGTCACAAAACTGCAGGAGTCGTTATGGCTCAATCATTTGGAGTACCTGCATTCCCCATAGACACACATATTCACCGACTTGCAGCTAGGTGGGGCTTGTCAAATGGAACAAATGTAGTGAAAACTGAAAGGGACCTGAAGGCTATATTCCCAAAGAATTCATGGAATAAATTGCATTTACAAATCATATTCTTTGGCCGTGAATATTGTCCTGCCAGAAATCATGACCTGACACAATGCCCAATTTGTTCTTGGACAACTACGAAGAAGAGAATTGCTGAAGAACAAGGTTCCCGCTAATATTTTGAAACCATCATTGGTTTCATAATTCCAAGTTCATGAACTGAACATACCGGATGCGCCATCGAGAATAAATGATGACACTAGACTAGCAATAGCCGCAATCCAGAGTAATTGGATTGTCTGCCCAAGTGCACTGGTAAAGCCACCACCACGCAGTCGTGTAGCAATCATCGAAACTGCAAGCACTTGGACTAGAATCAATATCGATGCAATTATTTTGAACATCATGATATTGTCACCAACTGCACTCGGGTCCTCCATCACAGGTAATGCGAATCCACCAGCGGCATTTGTAAGTGAGTCTATATCGGTAGAATCTGCAATACCGGTTGCTACACCAGCAATCGTTTCTCCTAATTGCAAGACAATTGAAATTGTAACGTTAAGAGATATTACTGTAGAAATCAGTAATCCAAGTGCCACTCCCCACATTGTAGATGCTGAGAGGCTACGACGCCTCCTAAGTGAAAGCAGGTTTGAAACCGATCTTGACACCAAGTCTGCTGTTGCTGCTGGCTCACCGGAAGATTGTGACCCTTCGATGTATATTCGATTGTACCTAGAGACAACTGCTGAGTTGGTGTCGGCTGCGAAATAATCCCAAGCCCTCTCACTGTCGATTCTGGTTGAAAGGCGCTTCTCAAGACGGTCGATTGAAGAATCTAGTGTTCCGAAATCAATACCCCTCAAAGCCCTAATCGTGGCACTGGGCTCAGCACTCCTAGCCTGAGCAGTTCCACCAAGTGCTCTAACGAAATCAGGATATGCTTCATCTCTGC
>Ga0308019_10002349_pt1 | contig 10834 bp, 10 predicted proteins | sample Neamet284_FD_203135 | JGI IMG/M metagenome (GOLD analysis project Ga0308019, IMG submission 203135) | Marine microbial communities from water near the shore, Antarctic Ocean - #284 | ecosystem: Environmental > Aquatic > Marine > Unclassified | place: Southern Ocean | collected 2014-10-01
TTTTAATTCTATTTGAATATGATCCACAAATTAATTGAACACTCTCTCCTTTAGTAAAATTTTCAGGTTTTGTATTTTTAACAATTGTTTTCCAATCCTGTTTTAAATCATAACCTTGTTTTATTTCACTAATACTTCCAATGAAATTTTTGTTATTTTCTAATATTTTGACATTTTTTTCTAAAAATGTATTGTGCCATAAATCATCAGCAGCTGCCCATAGAAAATATTTTGATTTTGCTTTATTAAGAATAAATTTATGATTTAAAATAATTCCTATATTTTTTGTTTGTCTATAATATTGAATTCTTTTATCTTTTTGGGCATATTCCTGACAAATTGACTGAGTTGAATCAGTAGAAGAATTATCAGATATTATTAAATTGAAATTTGTGAATGTTTGAGATAGTAATGAATCAAGAGCATTTTTAAGAAATTTTTCACCATTATAGACAGGAACCCCAATGCAAACAAGTGATTCAGATGTACTCATATTATTTCTATGACATAAAAAACTTGATGTTAAATGTTGTGTAGATTTAAGAATGTATAAAAATTATTTATAAAATGTATAATTTTTTCTTCATATTCATTAATTTTTAATAAATTAAGTTTTTTAGTCAGTGGGAGTTTTAGATGCTAATTTTAAAAAAAATAGCATATCCTCTGCACCCTGCTTAACACCTTTCATTTTAATTCCTATTTCATTTTCAAGTTTTTTGTTACTTATTCTAATGTTAGCCCTTTTTGCAGGTAAATTTAAAGAGGAAGAATTAGCAGAGTTAATCTTATTTTCATCTAGACAAAAAACACTAGCTATAATTTTTGCCCACTCCAATCTATTAATAAAATCAGGCCCTACAATATGAAAAATTCCCACTGATTCCTTTAAAATTAAAGCATTTGTTGCTGTAACAAAATCTTCTAAATAAGTTGGAGTGTTATACCAATCTTCAATTTCATTTAAACTATCATTAATTTTTAAATTATTAATTACACGTAAAACAGAGTTAGTTTTTTGCCATTTTTCTGTCAATCCATAAGGTTGATCTGTACGTAAAATTAAATATTTTAATTGTGAATTTTTGATAATTTCTTCACCTCTCATTTTTGTAATTCCATAATATGTCGCACCTAAAGCTTCATCAGTTTCTGAATATAGAGATTTTTTACCATCAAATACATATGATGTTGAAATTTGTATGAGTTTACAAGAATTTTCAATACATGCAGATACAATATTTTGTGTACCTTCAATGTTTAATTTTTCTGCTAACTTATGATTGGTTTCACATAAATCAACACTTGTTAACGCTGCACAATTAATTACTATATTAGGTTTAAATTTTGAAATTATTTTTTCAGTCATATTTTTGTCCATAATATCAAGAAAAATGGACTTAGGATTTTCAATAATTTTTTTATTATAAGTAAAATAAACATCATGATTATTTTTAAGGAGAAATTTAACTAAACTATATCCTACCATTCCACTTCCACCAATAACCAAAATTTTTAATTTTTGAGATTTCATACTTCTAATAAAATAGACAGTACATCGTATTATTAAAATTGCATCTGCACCATCATTCTCATAAGCTGTTGCTCTTTTCAGTGCTTCATTCATATCTGCACCTGAAATTAATGCTTCAATTCTAGCAATTATCATAAAATTTTTATCCTGTTTTGCCTCTCTCCCTGCAATAATTTTTGCAACAAAATCTTTTTCAGAAATTAAATTATTTTATTATTATATTCTATCTTGATATAATTCAAAATTCATATCTTTTTCTGACATTATAGTAATTTTTGATGGCCAATTTATTGCAAAAGTTGGATCATTCCATCGTATCCCTTGTGACATTTCTTTATTGTATTCATTAGACATTTGATAAAATATTTCCGTATTTTCATCCAATGTTAAAAATCCGTGAGCAAACCCTTTTGGTATATACAGCATTTTATAATTATCCTGTGAAAGCTCTACCCCAATCCATTTTTTGTATGTTTTTGAATTTTTACGTAAATCAATTATCACATCAAATATTTTTCCTTGTGTACATCGTACTATTTTGATTTCTTCACTCGGTGATATTTGATAATGCATACCTCGTAATGTCCCTTTATTTTTGTTAAACGACACACTACATTGTATAAGTTCTGAACTTAATCCTTGTTTTTTAAATTCATTTTTATCCCATACTCTACTAAAAAATCCTCGTTGATCTTCAATTTTTTCAATTTCAATCACATATGCACCAGAAAGTTTTGTTTTAGAAAATTTCATATTATAATCACCTTGGGAATTGGAATAACAAACTTCCCATTCCATTCATGAATAAATGACATGTCTTTCATAATTTCTTCTTTAATATTCCAAGGTAATATCAATATGAAATCTGGTTCATCTTTCTTTATTTCTTCAGGCTTCTTTATCTGTAAATGTGAACCTGGTAGATACAATCCTTGTTTGTGTGAATTTATATCAACAACATATTCTATACTTTCTTTTCCTATTCCACAATAATTTAAGAGTGTATTTCCTTTTGCAGCAGCTCCATAACAAATGATTTTTTTCTTTTCGTTTTTTACAGATAATATAAAATTTAATAATTGATTTTTTATTTTAATAACATTTTCTTGAAAATTTGTATATGTGGACATATCTGTAATACCAAATTTAATTTCTTTATCTAATAACTTTTTTACTTTATTACTCAATACATGAGTTGAATTTTCAATATGAGTTGCATATATTCTAAGTGAACCGCCATGTGTTGTTAGTTCTTCAACATCAAATATTTTTAAATTATGTTTTTCAAAAATTTGGATCACAGTATGAAATGAAAAATATGAAAAATGTTCATGATAAATAGTATCAAATTGATTTTTTTCTATTAATTGCATTAAATGTGGAAATTCCATAGTAATAATTCCATCAGAATTAAGTAAAATATTCATTCCTTCAATAAAATCATTAATGTTTGGAACATGGGCTAAAACATTATTCCCAATTATTAGATCTGATAATTTACCCTCTTTCTTTAATTCATTTGCTGTATTTACACTAAAAAATTTTGTAATAGTGGGAATTCCTTTTTCTTTGGCTACTTTGGCTACATTAACTGCTGGTTCTATTCCTAAAATAGGAATATTCTTTTCCTTAAAAAATTGCAACAAATATCCGTCATTACTTGCAATTTCTGTTACTGTGCTTTTTTCATTAAAATTAAATTTTTTAATCATCATATCTACATAATTTTCTACATGCTCTAACCATGTACTTGAATATGACGAAAAATAGGCATAGTCTTCAAAAATATTCTCTGGTTTTTCAAATTCAGGTAATTGAACTAAAAAACAATTATCACATACATATACACAAAGGGGGAAAAAAATTTCTGTATCGTTAAGCATCTCTTTTTTTAAAAATGCATTTGATAACGGAGATATTCCTAAATCAACAAATATGTTGTTTATTGGCTCATTACAAAATCTACAATTTAATGTCAACATTATCACGATAATTTTTGAAATTCTTCAATTTGTTGTTCTGTAATTTTTTTCATATCATTATTTTGTTTATAATGGTTGTACCATTCTACCACCCATTCCAATCCTTGTTCTAAATTTAATTTCGATATCCAACCTAGTCTTGAATTTGCCTTGATACAATTTAATCTTAGAGAATTTTCTTCATGTGGATTAATATTATCATCAACATCTAATTTAATACCACTTGACCATTGTTTTGTTAGTTTTTCCGTAATCCATTTTACTGATTTTTCATCCTCTTCTAGAGGACCAAAATTCCATCCTTCAGAAAATTTATTTCCTGCTGACCACATTTTCTCTGCTAAAGTCAGATATCCGTTTAAAGGATCCAACACATGTTGCCACGGTCTTATCGCATTTGGATTACGTATTTTGATTATTTCATTATTTAGTATGCCTCTCATGATATCTGGAATTAATCTATCTTTGCTCCAATCTCCGCCACCAATTACATTGCCTGCTCTACAAGTTGCTAAAGACACGCCATGTTTTGCATATTCTTTTGGATTAAAAAAAGAATCCCTATATGATGCTGTAACTAATTCTGAACACGCTTTACTGCTGCTATAGGGATCATATCCGCCCATAGGTGAATCTTCGGAAAATTTTTCATTTGTACCATTATTTTTATAGCATTTATCGCTAGTTACATTAATTATAACTCTAGTTTTTTCTGTTATTTTTATTGATTCCAACAGATTAACAGTTCCCATGATGTTTGTAGAAAATGTCTCTAATGGATTCTCATATGATTTTCGCACTAATGGCTGTGCTGCCATATGTATAATTATATCTGGTTGATGTTCTTGAATTACTTTTTGAATTACTGACAAATTTCTAATATCTCCCATAACAGATATCATATTTTCAGAAACTTTTGCTAGTTCAAATAAACTTGGTTCTGTAGGTATATCTTTTGAAAATCCAATTAATTCAACTCCCAATTTTTTTAACCAAATTGATAGCCAACTACCTTTAAACCCTGTATGTCCGGTTAAAAGGACTTTTTTATTTTTCCAAAAGTTTGAATTGATCACCATTTTTTCCAAAGTGCATCACCTGATGTCCATAATTTTTCTAAGTGTCTTTTGTCTCTCAATGTGTCCATTGGATGCCAAAACCCTTTATGTTTAAATGCAGTTAATTTTCTTTCTTTTGCTAAAGTTTCAAATGGATTTCTTTCTAAAATTGTTGAATCACCATTTTTTATATAATCAAATATTTCTTTCTCAAATACAAAAAACCCCCCGTTTATCCATGATTGATCTCCTCTATGTTTTTCATGAAATGCTGTTACATAATTTTCCGATAGATCTAAAACTCCAAATCTTTCTGGAGGATGAATTGCTGTAAGTGTACCAACCAATTGATTTTTTTTATGGAAAGATATTAACTCATTTAGATTAACATCACTAACACCATCTCCATATGTCATACAAAAAGTATCATCAATTTCATTTTCAATTCTTTTTATTCTTCCACCTGTCATTGTTTCTAAACCTGTATCTATTGTCTGCACATTCCATGGTTCTGATTTAAAATCTTCAAAATATTCTTTTATGATCTCTCCCTTGTAGCCACAACAAATTATAAAATCATTAATTCCATAATGTGAATAAATTTTCATAATGTGCCATAATATTGGTTTTCCACCTATCTCAATCATGGGTTTAGGTTTGAAATCAGTTTCTTCACTTATTCTTGTACCTAAACCACCAGCTAAAATGACAGATTTCATATCAATTAATTATATTTATCAAATATCAATGTATTAACAACAAGATTAATAGACGGATTTTGGATAAAAAATTCGAATTAAAAGTGGATAAAAAAAAATCTGATGTTATTAGCAAACTCTTGAAAAATAAAACCATTCTCATCACAGGCGGAGCTGGAAGCATATGTTCAGTCTTAGTTAAAAAATTATTAGAATATCCAGTTCAATCAATAAGAGTGCTAGACATGGATGAGCATGCATTGTTTAGGTTAAATCGAAGTTTGAAAGATAAAAGAATAAGATTATTGCTTGGAAATGTACTGGATATACAACGGGTTGAAAGAGCAGTTCAAGGAGCAGATATTGTAATTCATGCAGCAGCAGTAAAAAATATTGAAATAACAGAATTTAATCCAATTGAAACAATTGACATAAACATACAAGGAACGGTTAATCTTATTCAAATGGCAATAAAAAATAAACCTAAAATTTTCTTGAATATTAGTACAGATAAAGCTGCAAATCCAACTACCCTTTATGGCACCACAAAACAAATTGGAGAAAGATTAACAAGTTGGGCAGGTCATCATCATCTACATAATACAAAATTTGGCACAGTGCGATTTGCTAATGTAATAGAAACTAGAGGAAATGTGTTTGATGTTTGGGAAAATGAAGTTAAAAAAAATCAACCGATCACGTTAACGGATAAAAAAGTAGAAAGATACTTCTTTAAAGTTGATGAGGCAGTAAATTTTGTTTTAAAATGTTTACCACTGTGTAAAGAAGGGGAAATATTTGTGCCAAAAATGAAATCACATAAAATGATAGATCTTGCTAACAAATATTCTAAAAAACATAAATTAATTGGCTTAAGACAGGGAGAAAAAATGATAGAATTACTATTAACTGAGTCAGAAAAAGAAACATCTAAAGAAACAAAAGAAATGTGGACAATTACAACTTATAAAAATTCAACAAATTAATAGATTTAAAAAGTAAATAATATTTTAGTTATTATTAAAAAAATTAATTTAATAAGGTTACTTTCATTATTTTATTAGAATTGAAAGAAATTAAAATTAATTCAAGAAAAATTGGCGATAAACATCCAGTATTTGTCATAGCAGAAGTTGGGATAAACCACGAAGGAAATTACAAAAAAGCTAAAAAAATGATTAAAGATGCACATGATTCAGGAGCTGAATGTGTAAAATTTCAATGTCATATCATAGAGGATGAGATGATTCCTAATGAGGTAATTCCAGCAAATGCAAAAGAATCAATTTGGGATATTATGAAAAGATGTTCACTTTCTCAGAAAGAAGAAGAAAAATTAAAAAAGTATACAGAAGAATTGAATATGATTTATTTATCTACACCATTTTCGCGTGCAGCTGCAAATAGATTAGAGGAAATGAACATTCCAGCTTATAAAATTGGTTCAGGAGAATGTAATAATTACCCACTAATCAAACATATTGCTTCATTTGGGAAACCAATTATTCTAAGTACGGGAATGAATGATATTAGTAGCATTAGAAAAAGTGTAGAGATTTTAAAAAATGCAAAGGTTGACTATGGTTTAATGCATACAACATCAATGTATCCTACACCTTATGATAAAGTTAGATTAGGTGCTCTAAATGATCTCAAAAAATATTTTCCAAATATCCCAATAGGATTAAGTGATCACTCGGTAGGGAATTATACATCCTTTGCATCAATTTCACTTGGAGCATCAATTATTGAAAAACATTTTACATCAAATAAAAAATGGACTGGTCCAGATATTCAAGTGTCAATAGATCCTAAAGAATTGCAAGAATTAATTATTGGGTGCCAAGCAATTAAAAAATCATTAGGAGGTAAAAAAAATATTTTAAAAGAAGAACAACCTACGATAGATTTTGCCTATGCTTGTGTAGTTTCAATAAAAAATATTAAGAAAGGAGACAAATTTTCAAAAGAGAATATTTGGGTTAAAAGACCAGGTACGGGTCAAATTAAAGCAAAAGAATATTTCAAAATTATTGGAAAAAAATCAAAAGAGAATATTTTAAGTGATAAACAATTAACTAAATCAGACATACAATGAAAAAGAAAATATTGTTCATTACTGAACGTAGAGCAGATTACTCTAAATTAAGACCAATAATCAAAGAAATGAAAAAATCAAAAATGTGTGATTCATATGTAATTGTAACAGGCAGTCATTTATTAAAAAAATATGGATATACAATAAATGAAATTAAAAAAGATAAGATAGAAATTTATAAAAAATTTAAAATGTTTCCTATAAATTCTAAAAATACTCCAGATCAAATGACATTGGCATTTGGTAATGCAGTAATAGAAATTACAAAAATTATAAAAAAATTAAAACCAGATATTGTATTTACAGGATTTGACATAGGTGCAAATTTTGCTGGAGCTGTAGTTGGTGCACATATGAATATTCATGTTGTACATATGGAAGGAGGGGAAGTTACGGGTACAATTGATGAGTCCATCAGACATGCAATATCAAAATTTGCACACATTCATTTTACAACAAATAATTTAGCTAAGAAGAGACTTATCAAAATGGGAGAAAATAAAGATAACATATTTGTTGTTGGAAATCCATCATTAGATGAAATACAAAAAACTAAAAAAATATCAATAAAAAAACTAGAAAAAGAATTTAACATAGAATTAGATAAACCATTAGTTTTAGTATTGCAACATACGGTAACAACAGAATTTGATAAAACAGATAAATATTTTCTTGAGACTATTTCAGCAATAAAACAATGTAACATTCAATGTTTAATTATTTCAGGAAATATTGATGCAGGATCTGAAAAAATATTAAAAATTATTCAAAAATCAAAAATTCAAAATTATCCAAATCTATCATTTGAGAAATATATCAACTTATTACAAAATTGTTCAGTGTTAATAGGAAATTCAAGTAGTGGCATAATGGAGGCGCCATTTTTACAAATTCCATCGATAAATATTGGAACAAGGCAAGCAGGACGTTTAACATCAAAAAGCATCATAAATGTTGAATATGATCAAAAAATGATTGTTAAAGCAATCAAAAAAGCACTTTATGATAAAAAATATCTTAAAAAAATCAAAAAAACTGAAAAACAGTACGGAAATGGAAACTCTGCAAAAAAAATTATTAAAATACTTGAAAAAATTAATTTGAATCAAATATCAATTCAAAAGAGGTTAATGTATTAATGAAAAGAATTGTAGTATTTGGCGGTTCAGGATTTGTTGGAAAGTCACTTTTAGAAAAGTTAATAGGAAAAAAATTTAATGTGATTGTTTCAAAAAATAAGACCAAAATAGAAGATAACGTAAAAGTATTTGATGGTAATCTTTTAGATCATGATTCTTTTGAATCTAAAATAAAAGATAATGATGTTATTATTAATTTAGCTGGACAGTTTAAAGGAAATTTTTCTAATTTTATTGATTTGAATATTAAAGGAGGATTGAATTTACTTGAAGTATGCAAAAAAAAGAAAGGGATTAGAATTATTTTAATTTCTTCAGTAAATGTTTATGGCGAAAGTGATGGAAAGGCATCAAAAGAAAATCAAGAAACAAAACCGGAGAACATGTATGGTACAATCAAAGTTTTAACTGAAAATCTATATGAAACATATTCTAAAAAATTTGGAATAAAAATAACTATTTTAAGATTAGCAAATCTTTATGGTGTAAACAAAAAAAATGGACTTATGATAAATATGATAAATTCGCTGGAAAAAAATAAAATAGTAACCATAAATCATTTAGGAAATCAAGAAAGAGATTATCTTTACATCGATGATGCTATTGACGGGATCATAAAAACGATACAAAATCCTCAAAAAGATTTTCAAATTTTTAATATTACATCGGGTAGGGGAGTAAAAACGAATACTGTTATCGAAATAATTGAAAAATTGTGTGATAAAAAAATAAGAAAAAAAATTGTAAAGGAATCTCCAGATGAAAAATCTATTTATGCAGACAATAAAAAAGCTAAAAAAATACTATCCTTTGCACCCAAAATAAGCCTAAAAGAGGGAATAAAAATAATTTTAGACAAGTCTAAATAATAAAATAATCCCGCACAATCATCCAATTAGTTTAAGAATTTGTAAGTATTAAAAAATCATAATTTTGAGAAAAAATAGAATAAATCTTCAAGAGCTTTTAAATGAGATCAAAAAAGATAAAATGATTATAAATTGAAAAATGTTTTGATTTTTGGAATTACTGGACAAGATGGAAGTTATCTAGCTGATTTTTTGCTAAAAAAAGGATATAATGTAATTGGAGCATATAGAAAAACAAGTAATAATTCATTTAGAAGACTTGAAGAATTAGGAATAAAAGATGATATTGAAAAAGTTAAAGTTGATTTATCTGATCAGGCATCTATTCAATCAGTTATAAAAAAAACTAATCCTGATGAGATATACAACTTAGCTGCACAATCACATGTTGAAGCTTCATTTGATCAGCCAATTTTAACTACTGATATTTCAGGAGTTGCAGTAATTAGAATTTTAGATTCAATTCGTCAAAATACTCCAGATGCAAAATTTTACCAAGCATCATCAAGTGAAATGTATGGAAATAGAAAAGGGATAAAAAATGAAACCACACCATTTGTTCCACGTAGTGCATATGGTGCTGCAAAGGTTTTGGGACATAATATGACTGTAAACTATAGAGAAGCATACAATATTTTTGGGTGTTGTGGAATTTTATTTAATCATGAATCTCCATTAAGGGGAATAGAATTTGTAACTAGAAAAATTTCAAGTGAAATTGCAAAAATAAAATTTAAAAAACAAGATAAATTACACTTAGGAAATATTTATGCAAAAAGGGATTGGGGTTTTGCAAGAGATTATGTAGAAGCAATGTGGTTAATGATGCAGCAAAAAAAACCAGAAGATTACGTAATATCTACAGGAATATCACATTCAGTGGAAGAATTTTTAACTTTAGCTTCAGAATATGCAGGGTTAGGAGATTGGCAAGAATTTTGTGTAATTGATGAATCATTAAAACGTCCAACAGATATAGAAGAATCTATAGGAGATTCTTCTAAAGCAAGATCAAAATTAGGTTGGAAACCAAAAATAGAATTTAAAGAACTTGTAAAAATGATGGTTGAATATGACTTGAATTTACAAAAAACTTAAAAATAATTAAATTATTTAAAAGAGGTATCAGGATTAATTAAAGTTTGTGAAACTTTTTCAAAGTTTTTGATGGCAAATGTAAAATCAAGTTTTGGCATTTTTGTTGAATCGAATGCAATTAATTTTTTGATTAATGGTTGAGATAAACTGAATAAAAATGTAAATAAAGAATTTCCTATACGAGTATCAAATATTTTAAGAAATTTAGATAGAATTTTTCCTTTTAAATTGAAGGGTAAAATTACAATTACTTCTTTACCTTCTTCAGGATTATAAAAAATAGTAAAAAGTGGAATATAACCTATTTTCATATGAGTCTTAATAGAAATTGCATTACTAGGTTTAAAAACTCCCATTA
>Ga0308019_10002351_pt1 | contig 10828 bp, 9 predicted proteins | sample Neamet284_FD_203135 | JGI IMG/M metagenome (GOLD analysis project Ga0308019, IMG submission 203135) | Marine microbial communities from water near the shore, Antarctic Ocean - #284 | ecosystem: Environmental > Aquatic > Marine > Unclassified | place: Southern Ocean | collected 2014-10-01
ATCTAAAATATATTCATCAAATTTTTGTTTGTAATTTTTTTCATTAATAAAAATAGCACTCTCATTGTCTCGATAACCAAGATTTTTTGCAAAATTATTATTATTAACTTCCATAAATGTAAGACAGCCAGAAGCAGGCATTTCAAAATATTTTATTGTGTAAATATCTGTAGTGGCAGCTATTGCTGCAGAATATTTTTGAAGTAATAATGAATATTTATCTCCAACATACTGATGCCCCAATGTTGTCGTGTATGTAACATATGGAAGTGCATTGCACATTGTTCTTAATTTATAATGTTTCATTGGATCTTCTTCTCCTTTGAAAAGTTTTGTAAAAATACGATTATGCAATTTTTTATTTGCAACTGCTCCAGAATTCAATATTTTATTCTTTATTCGTTGATCATATTCTGATACATTTTGATATAATTTTGGTTCAATTCCATAGAAAATACGTTTGTATTTAAAAGATTTTGGATAATATTTGTAAAAGAAGTCAGCGTCATAGGTTCCAAAATAACCATCAATTTTATATTTTTCTTTATGTGCTTTAATATCATATTTTTTTGCATCCCAAGGATCTCCAATTTTTACAATTACTGGAATTTTACTATCTTTAATTCCATGCAATTCATCAGGAACACAATTTGCAGAAATATTTTGATCTTCATAAAGTAAAATGATATCTGTTTTATCTTTAATTTTATCAATATCAAAAATATTGCTTGTCAATACATAATTCACATCTATAGAATTATTGCGTCTTAATGCTTTTAGTAGTAAATTTCTATGTTGCGTGTAATAGTTGTGTTCTGATAAACTTGTACAATCTTTGTAGATAAATGTAACATGCATTTTTTTCTTCATAATAAATTTATATCCTCACATTACATATAAAATCAGAATATTTAAGACAAAGTTTTCTTTTCAGAATAAGATTGTAAATTTTCTTTTACTACTTCAATTCTTTTAATTTCATCATCAGAAAGCTTTTCACTTTTAGACAGTTTAACTAAAAGTCCAATCATTTCAAGATAGACAGGTATGAAAGCTTCTGTATTTCTTAATAATCTATTAAAATGTGGATTTTGCTCAGTTACAATATCCGCTTCAGCTTTAAAGGTGCCTTTCTTAAAATGATAATATCCTAACATGGTTAATAGTGGAACTCCAATAATTACGGCAGTTAACAAATAACTCACAAAAGTAGGAAATATTTCTTTTAACATTGGTAAATTTTCAATAGCTAAATAGTAAGTTACAGTAAGCGTATTGATTGCAGCTAAAATAAATGCAAAATATGTTGCCCATCCAGTTCTAAAATAATACCATGATCGATAAAAAATCTTCCCATTCATGAAAATATTATAGATTATTTCTATTCAAGTATTTCGATTGATTAAAAATATCTCAAATTCATTATAATGCCCAAATTTTAATATAAATTATCATAATTTCCACTGATAACCTTCTAAAATCTCAAGGTTAAGATTCTTCCACCAATCTCTATTTTCAAGATACCAGTTAATTGTTTCATTTAAACCAGAATCAAAATTAACTGTAGGCTTCCATCCAAGATTATTTCTAATTTTTGATGAATCTAAACTATATCTAGTATCATGTCCAGGTCTATTTTCTGCATATTCATAATTATCTTTTAATTTTCCCATATTTGATAAAACTTTTTGAACTACTGAAAGAACATCAAGTTCATTTCCGGATGAAATATTATATTTTTCTCCATCTACTCCGTCAATCATAACAGAATGAATTGCAGCACAATGATCTTTAACATGTATCCAATCTCTAATTCCTTTTCCATTATTATAAATTGGAATTTTTTTATTTTGATCAGCTAAAATAATTATTTTAGGAATTAATTTTTCTATAAATTGTAGGGGGCCATAATTATTGGTACATCTTGTAATATTAGCTCTAATACCATATGTAATAATATAAGAATTTATCAATAATTCAGCTGAAGCCTTTGATGAAGAATAAGGACTAGATGGATTAAAACATGAATCTTCAACAGCGCTACCAGTTTCTAAATTACCAAAAACTTCATCAGTAGATATTTGAATAAATTTTTTATCATATTTCTTTACTAATTCTAAAATTGTAAAAACTCCCATTATGTTTGAATCAATAAATGGTTTAGGATTAGCAATACTTCTATCTACATGAGATTCAGCTGCAAAATTAATAATTTGATCACAATTAACAATTAATTTCTCTAATAGTATTTTGTCAGTGATATTACCTTTAACGAAGGTATAATTTTTAAAATTTTGAATATCTTGAAGATTTTTTAGATTTGAGCCTTCCAATTGAGCATCTAAATTTACAATAGTATAATTTGGAAATTTTTTAAGAGTTTGGAGAATAAAATTACTTCCAATAAAACCCAAACCACCTGTAATTAAAAGTCTCATAAAGAATTTCTGCTGTTAGGGATTATTAAATTATAATTAAAATTAATATTTACCAATACCAAGCAGAAAGTTTGATTTAAAGTAATTAGTATATAATAAAATTAAAAAATTAAAAAGTGGATTAAATTTAAATATTCATTTTTATAACATGTTTCAAAATATTGTATATTGATTGATACTGCTGTTATTCCAGTAGGTGGACACGGAACACGATTATTAACATTGACAAAAGATCAACCTAAAGAAATGATACCAATATTTTCAAAATCATCTAACAAAGTAGTTCTTAGACCACTAATTGAGCACATTTTCTTAAATTTGTATGATTCAGGAATAAGAAATTTTTTCTTTATTGTAGGTAAAAAAAAGCGTTCAATTGAAAATCATTTTACTCCAGAAAAAAATCATGAGTTTTATCTAAATCAATTTGAACGTAATTATTATAATTTATTAGAAGATTTTAATAAAAAAATTGAAAAATCCAACATAGTATGGATTAATCAAAATACGCCTAGAGGGTTTGGGGCAGCTGTATTAAATGCTAAAGAAATTATTGGCTCTAAATCATTTATAGTGCATGCAGGAGATGCATATCTAAAAAATGGTTCAAAACATATTTCAAATTTAATTAATGCATATCAAAAAAATAATCCAGATATTATTTTTTATACAAAAAAAATCAAAAATCCAAAATCTTATGGAATTGCTACAACAACTAAAATAAATAAAGAATTATACAAAGTACATAATTTAGAAGAAAAACCAAAATCTCCTAAAAGTGATCTTGCTATAATGCCAATTTACATATTTAAATCTAATATTTTTGATGCTTTATTAAAAACAAAACCAGGAATTGGAAATGAATTACAATTAACAGATGCAATGCAGAGAATTTTAAAATCTAATCAAAATGTAATGGCAATGAAATTTTCTAATTCAAATGAATGTATAGATATTGGAACACCAGAAAATTATTTTCATGCAATTACACTATCATATAAAAATAGTTCTAATAAAAATAAGAATTAACATAATATAGATAAAACGGAAAGAGATTATTATGAAAATTTTAATTAGTGGTGCAAAAACAAAAATTTTTCATTTAGAAGAATTTGGAAAAGCATTATTAGATTTAGGTGTAGAATATCAATTAGTACAAGATATTGATATTATAGATGGATTTCCAAGTAGAAATATCAGAAATTGGATTCAAAACAAAAGTAAATTTAATGATTTAATTTCTAAATTTAAACCTGATTTAGTTTTTGTAGATAGACAAATTAGATTTGGTTTAGCAACAATTCAAGCAGACATACCACTATATGTTCATCTAAGAGGAGATTACTGGTCAGAAATGCAATGGGCTAAAGAAACATTGTATAGTGATCCTGTTAAAAAATCTGTTTTATGGTTTAAAGGTAGAATTGCAAACAAATGTTTTGAAGAATCAACCACCATAGTTCCAATTTGTAATTATCTTAAAGAAATTGTACAAGAACATTATCCAAAAAAATCTGTTGAAGTATTGTATCAAGGAATTGATCCATCAAAATGGTTTGAGACAAAAGGAATGAAATTGAAACATCCTTGTGTAGGATTAGTACAAAGTGCATCAATTTGGGGTAAAACACAAGAATTACTATTGTTACCAAAAATTCTAGAAGCAATGCCTAATGTTATGTTTTATTGGGTAGGTGATGGTGTATATGCAAACAAAATTCTTCCAATTTTAGAAAAATATGATAATTTTACATGGTTAGGACATTTAGAATATCCAAATAAAGTTAGAGAGTTTCTTGATGAAATTGATGTGTATGCACTAATGAGTGGTATTGATATGTCACCATTAACACTTCAAGAAGCACAATTAATGAAAAAACCAGTAATAGCAACAAGTGTAGGAGGAATTCCAGAATTAATGATAGAGAATGAAACTGGATATTTAATTAATAAAGGAGATTACAAAGAGTGGATTAAAAAAATAGAGTTTTTACTAAATAATGAAAACAAAGCAAAAGAAATGGGTAAAAAAGGAAGAGAGTTTATAGAGAGAAAATTTAATTGGAATAAAATTGCGAAGGATTTTTTAAAAAGTGTTAATAAAAATTTATCAATTTAAATTTAATTTAAAATTATTTTTCTAATTTAAAGAAATATGATGAAGGAAAAATAATACCAAGAATAGATCTAAAATTTAGAAATCTATTTTTAAAAATTCCAAAACCTGTAAAAAATAAATTATTATTTTTAATTTCTAAAATTTTATAGTTATTTTTTATAAAAAAACTTTTCCAAGAAGATCTTTTAAAATAATATAATTCGTGAATAAAAGAGGGATTATTACCTAATGGATGAGTAAATAATTTTTTAAGGGTTAAAAATTTAGAAATAGAAGAATTTTTTTGATTAGAAGAATTTTTATTAGAATTTAAATTATCTTTAGATTTATTTTTAAAAATAGATTTTAAAATATATTTTGGAATTTGTAAATAATGTATAAAATTTGTAAATAAACTCCACCAACAGGATGGGACTTCGTGCAATATTATACCATCAGAATTTAATACTCGATTAATTTCATCAAATAATAAATTTTTTTCTTCAATATGTGGAATTACATGAGAAGATAAAATAACATCAAATGAATTAGATTCAAACGGTAATTCATTATTTTTAATCTTAATTATAGGAAAAAATTGGTCTTGCCAAGGCTCGACATCTATGCAAACAACATTATGTCCCAATTTATCAAGAAGCATTGATTTCATCCCATCGCCACCTCCAATTTCCAAAATTTTTAAGTTTGATTTAGGAAGAAAAGTACAAAATAAATTAAATTCCTGATTTTGAATATATTTTCTCCATAAAATCCAATCTGAATCTATAATCATTTCTAATACATTGAAGAAAAATACAATATAAATTATAAAGATATAATTCCATGGGATATCAAAATAATGAAATGATAAAAATTGGATTAATCATAGATTCCGATGAAATTCCATCATGGGTAAATTTAATGATTGAAGAAATTTTGAAATTAAATTTTGTAAAAATATCAGTAATTTTTAAAGATAATTCAAAAAAAGAAATTAAAAAGAAATTAAATAATGAAATTAAAGAAAATATTCTATATAATTTATATTTATTATATGAAAGAAAAAGATTCAAACCAATAAAAAATCTAAATATTAATGAAAAAATTAGAAAAATAGAAAATATTAATCAAGTAGAAATATTTCCAATGTTAAAAAATTCAACGTATTATTTATCAGATGAAGAAATTAAGAAAATAGAAAAATATGATTTAGATTTAATTATTAGATTAGGAGATAATAAAATATCTGGAAAAATTTTATCAGTTACAAAATTTGGAGTTTGGTCATATTATTCAAAAAATAATAATTTTAATAAAATAAAATTTAGTAGTTTCTGGGAAATTTTAAAAAATCAATCTGTTACAAATGTAAGTTTGTACTTAGATAGTAATTCTAATAATCAAATTATTTCGAAATCAATTACATCAACAGATCTATTATACATTACAAGAAATGACATAAATAAAAGTTGGAAAAAGATTGAATTAATATTAAATCAATTAAATCGAATTCATCAATTGGATAAAATTCAAATAATTGAAGAAGAAATAATTGAAGATAAAAATAGAATACCAAGTAATTTTCAAATTATTCAATTTATGATAAATCATTGGATAAATTATTTTAAAATTAAAAAAAAGTTTAGGAATAAAATTGAACAGTGGGGGATTTTATTTGATTTTAATAAAAAAATGTTTGATTCAGTTGAAAAATCTAATAAAATTTATGCACCTAAAGATCGATATTATGCCGATCCATTCATCATAAAAAACAATGAAGATTATTTTGTTTTTATAGAAGAAGTAATTTATCAGCAACAGAAAGGCCACATATCTTATTTTAAAATTGATAAAAATGGAAATTATAGTTTACCAGAAAAAATTTTAGAAAATAAATATCATATGTCATATCCATTTGTTTTTGAATTTGAAGATAATTATTATATGATTCCAGAAACTTCTGAAAATAAATCAATTGATCTTTACAAATGTAAAAAATTTCCAGATCAATGGGAATTTGAAAAGAGTATAATTAAAAATATTAATGCTGTTGATTCAACATTATTACGAAAAGATGGTAAGTGGTGGCTGTTTACATCAATTCCATTCATGGGATCATCTGCAAATGATTCATTATCAATTTTTTATTCAGATGACTTGTATAGTGATAAATGGACACCACTATCAAAAAATCCAATTGTATCAGATGTAAGAAAATCAAGATCAGCTGGAAAAATTTTTGAATTAAATGGCGAATATTATAGACCTGCACAAGATTGTGCTGGGGGTTATGGTAAAGGCATCATTTTTAATAAAATAATAACATTGAATGAATCTGAATATTTTGAAGAAGAAGTAAAATCAATTTACTCTAAATTTGATAATACTATTGAAGGAATACATACATTTGCTCAATGTGAAAAATTAAGAATACTTGATTTTAAAAAATTAAAAAATATAATTTAAAATATTCGTAACAAATAATATGTTATTTTTATAATTAAATTTATGCTGAAGGAAAGAATTAAGAAGATATTAGAAGCTACAAATAAGAAAAGTTATCTAAAATGGTACATTAAATCAGGTGTAGATGAAAAAACACATTGGCAAGGCGTAAGAATTTTAAAATTTGTTCCAGATTTATGGAATTATCAAGAAATAATATCAGACTACAAGATTACAAATGTTATTGAATTTGGTTCATTTTTAGGTGGTTCTACAATATTTTTTGCGGATATTTTAAAAATATTTCAAACAGGAGGAAAAACATTATCAGTAGATATTGAAGATAGATGGGATCCAAAAACAAATAGAACGGATATTCAAAAACTTACTGCGTCATCTATAAGTGATATATGTAGAACAACTGTAAAAAAATTTAGAGAAGAAAATCCAGGAAATGTTCTTATTATTTTGGATTCAGAACATACTGAAGAGCACATATACAAAGAATTACAGCTCATAACGCCGTTACTTAAAAAAGGCGATTATTTGATTGTGGAAGATGCATTAGATGATCCAGGAATGATAGTTGCAATGAAAAAATTCTTTGGAGAAAATCCTTTAGAATATGAATATGATAAACTAAGAGAAGAAAAATTTGGAGTAACTGCTGCGTTATACGGTTACTGGATAAAAAAATAATATTTAAAAAATAATTATGAATTAAATTGTAAGTTTTTCTTCTGAATTCATTTCTTTTGTAACAAATAATCTATACCAAATTTCAAATGCTAACAAACCTAGAAATTTGTTGACATATCTAATATCCAAATTATCATTATCAATATGTTTTATAATCCATTCATTATTTATCCAATCATCCTGTACTAAACGAGATTCATCAAGATAGAATTTACATAATTTTTTACCATATGATTTCCATAGATTTAATGTATCTACAGAAAATCCTTGTTTTTGATTATTTATTAAATCATTTATTCTATATTTTTCTAAAAGTTTTCTTAAAGGAATTTTTCCAATATTGTTAATTTGATCATATTTTTCGCTTGAAGAAAGATGACTACTATAATTAATAAGTTCAGAATTTAAAATGGGCGTAATTGATTTCATGTTAAAATATTGATGGATTGTGGAATTTATAGGAGCAAAATTGTGTAACAATTTTCCGTTATAATCAGATAAAAAAACCTGAGTTAAAGGATCAAGGGGATTGTCAAAATAAGGTTGTAGAATATGATGAATAGATTTCCACGAGAAATTAGATTTTTTTCCAAAAAGTAAATTCTGATCAGGAACATGATCTCTTTGATGACATTCTAAATAGGCATGAATTTTATCTGAAATAGTTGAATTACTACTAATTGAAGATAAAAATTTGGAATATCGAAATGTATAACCTCCAAATAATTCATCACCTCCATCTCCAGAAATAATATGTGATGAAGATAAAGAAGCATGTTTTACTACATAATACCAATGTAAATCCCAAAAAGGTTGTTTGATAATGGATATTGCTTTAGGTAATTCTAATAAATAATTTTCAAGAGAAATTACTTCATGATTAGCATCCAATCTGTTTGCAATTTTTGATGCAATTGGACTTTCATCCGGACTATCAGCAAATTTAATTGAAATTGCATTAATTTCTAAAGTAGGATGCATTTTTCGTATTACGGATAAAGCTAATGTTGAATCTATACCTCCACTAAGTGCAATAGAAATTTTATTTTGAGAATCAAGATTTTGTTTTTTAACATAATTTTTCATGCATTCATTTATAAAATTTATAGATACAGGTTCGGAGGAAGGTTGAAAATCGTTCCAAGTTAATTTTTGTAAAGTAGATTTAAGATTAGGATTATATCTTAATGTAAGAATATCTTTTCCTATTAATGGATTTATAGAGGTATTATGTAAATCCACGACCTAATCCTCGAAAGACCAAATTCGATTTTTTTACTTCATCTAAATTCAGAACACCACGAGTATCAATCACTATAGGGTTTTTCATTTTTGAACTTAGAAAATTAATATCTAATTTTTTAAATTCATTATGAGCAGTTACCAAAATTATAGCATCAACTGAAGAAAGAATATCTTCATAATTATTTTCACAAAGAATATCATAAATTTTTTCAGATTTATAATATGGATCAAAAATTTTAATTTTAACATTAAGATTTTTTAATTTTTCAACAATATCATGCGCAGGAGATAATTGAATATCTTTTACATTTGGCTTATAGGAAATTCCTAAAAGTAAAATTGTACTTTCATGAAGGTTCAAATGTTTTTCTTTCAATGCATCAATTGTTAAATCAATCACATGTTGAGGCATGGATTCATTAATTTTACGCCCAGATTCTACAATTTTTAAAGAAGAACTTAATTTTTTTGCAGAATTAATTAATTGATAAGAATTTACAGGTAAACAAGGGCCACCAACTCCTGCACCAGGATAATGTACTTGAAAATTATATTTTGATTGTGCTGCATTTAATACAGTCATAGTATCAATTCCAAGTTTTTCAAATAAGATTGAAAGTTCATTTACAAATGCAATATTTACATCACGAAAAACATTGGTAGTTAATTTTACAGCATTTGCAGTTTTACAATTAGGCATTCGAATTAGTTCAACTGGAAAAACATAATGATAAATTTCATAAATTAATTGTGAAATTTTTTCATTAATTCCTGCAACTAACCTAGGAAGTTTTGTAAAATCAATCATTATTTCACCAGGATTTGCAGTTTCAGGACAAACACCAATTCCAAAATTTTTCTCAACAGTTAAACGATTTTTAGAATTTTCTATAATTGAAATTAATTCATTTTCAACAAATCCAGGTTCTATTGTACTTTCAACTATTACTAGTGAACCTTCTTGTAAATATTCAGATAATTGAGAGCCAACCGATCTTAATGCAGAATAATCAGGTACATTATTTTTATCCATAGGAGTAGGTAGAGAAAGTAAAACTACATCAGCCTTTGAAACAGATTCTTTGATATTTGTTGTAGCAAAAAATTTTTTTTCATTTATAACTTTATCAAAGATTACATCATAGTCAGGTTCATCCTCTAATGGATAAATTCCAGAATTTACACTTTCTACTAATTTTGAATTAATATCCAACCCAATTGTAGGCAACCCTGAATTTGCAAATGATAAAGCTGTAGGTAATCCAATTCTACCTATTCCTACAACACAAATGGTAATTGATCCTGACTGTAATGAAGATTTTATCTCATCAGGATTCATTTCAAGGATTTTTTTAGTCATTGTTTATCTTTCTATAGTTATGTAATTGAATTACTTTCTTAATATTTAATGCCTTAATTAATTTTGTTTATGAAATAATTAATTTTAAGACTTAAACACATGATATTGTGAAAGGATTTATGAAATTTATTGTAACAGGTGGAGCTGGATTTATTGGAAGTAATATAGTAAAAAAATTAGTTTCTAGGGGAGATCATGTAACTGTAATTGATAATTTGATTACAGGAAAAGAAGAAAATTTAGCATCAGTTAAGGATAAAATAATTTTTCTCAAGGACAGTATTTTAAATATAAATTTACTTGAAAACCAAACAAAAGATATTGATGGAATATTTCATCAAGCTGCATTGGCATCAGTACAAGATTCATTTTCTAACCCAGAAGAATATCATAATGTTAATGTTAGTGGAACAGAAAATATTCTAAAGCTAGCAATTAAAAATAATTTTAAAGTTGTTTATGCAAGTTCATCAAGTGTTTATGGAAATCCAGAAAAAATTCCAATTAAAGAATCAGATAATAAAAATCCAATAAATCCATATG
>Ga0308019_10002359_pt1 | contig 10812 bp, 10 predicted proteins | sample Neamet284_FD_203135 | JGI IMG/M metagenome (GOLD analysis project Ga0308019, IMG submission 203135) | Marine microbial communities from water near the shore, Antarctic Ocean - #284 | ecosystem: Environmental > Aquatic > Marine > Unclassified | place: Southern Ocean | collected 2014-10-01
TAATTGAAAATTTTGATACCTATAGAGATAAGGTAGAAAATTTTATTAAAACTACCAGTGGGATTGATATAGAGAAAATTAAATTAAGATCTCCAATACCAAGGCCTTCGAATATAGATTGTATGGCAGTCAATTATATGGAAGATGGCACCAGAGCTGAGCCAGCCCCAATAAATGCTTTTCATAAAGCAGTTAGTACAATTATTGGTGATGGCGATACTATGGAACTTACTGATATACCTGCAACAGTATTTGAAGGTGAGGCTGAATTAGCGCTTGTAATAGGGAAAAAAGCACACAATATAAAAGCCTCGGAAGCAATGGATTATGTTTTTGGTTATACAAATCTTATTGATGGATCTGCTAGAGGTTTATTGGCTACAAATTTCTTCTTTTCAATGAAATCTAGAACAAGCTTTACCCCAATAGGACCTTATCTAGTAACAAAGGACGAGATACCAAATCCACAAAATCTACAAATTACTCTCAAAAATAATGGGCAGGTTATGCAAAACTTTAATACTGATGACATGGCTCATAACATACCAAGATGCATAGAGTGGCTTAGTTCAATCCATCCATTGCATCCAGGAGATATTATAGCAACTGGAACTAACCATAGAGGTTTAAATCCATTTATGGATGGTGATAAAATAGAATTGGAAGTTGAAAAAATTGGAAAACTTACAATTAATATTAAAGATCCATTAAATAGAAAATGGGCAAGAATAACCAGAAGAGAACATATTGAAGAATTAAAACTTGATGGAGCGCATACTCCCCAAATTAGTGGAAAATATGCGCCTGAAAATATTAATAATAAAAAAGATAATAGTAAATCACGCCTACTAACAAGCATCTAATTTATTTAATATTAAATAATTCCAAAGCAGATTTACCAGCTACATTTGATATTTGTTCTTCTGATAGCTCGCTTGTTGCAATATGTTCAATTGGAAAATATTCCGCCATATCATATGGATAGTCTGATCCCAAAACAACATGCTTATCACCGTATATTTTTACAAGATATTCTAATTGATGTCTTGTAAATACAGTTGTGTCAAAATAAATTTTTGATAAATACTCTGATGGTAATTTATTAAGATTACCTTTAGCATCTTTTCTTGCGCCCCATGCGTGATCAATTCTACCTGAATATGCTGGTAAAAATCCTCCTCCATGTACTGCAAAAATTTTCAAATCGGGAAATTTTTCTAGTAACCCGTTAAATATTATGTAATGCAAGGCGACCGATGTATCTAATGGATTTCCAATTACATTTGTAAAATAATATCCAGAAAATCTTTCTCCGTGAGAGAATCCCAGTGGGTGCAACATAACAACTAAACCTAATTTTTCAGCTTTCTCCCAAAATGGATCAAATACAGGATCAGATACCTCCATACCATTAACATTTGTTAGAATTTGAACGCCTTTAAAATTTAATTCATTCTTTATATAGTCTAATTCACTAAGACAAATATCCATTTCCTGCAAAGGCACAGTACCTAGACCAACAAATCTATCTGGTTTTTCTTCTACCCATTTTGCAATACCATCATTAACTAAACGTGAGACTTTAGCGGCGTCCTTACCCTTTGCCATATAATAACATTGGTTAGGAACTGAAGCTAAAACTTGAATATCTATACATTGAGTATCCAAAACATTAATTCTATCTTCTATAGAAGTTAATGCCGTAGTACGTTCTTCATCTTGGATTTTTTGAATCTTCAAAGTTTCTGCACTTGAATTATGCACGAATGGAATGTCGCCCAAATTATACAACGGTGCAATATATTCGTGGGCTTCTTCTATTAAAATATGGGCATGCGTATCTATAGTTTTTGTTTTTAACCTAATTTTATCAGTTGATACAACTCTAGCTGATGTGGGTCCGTATCTATTTACATGATTATCTCTATCTTTTGTATCAATAACACTATGTGACATTTTTTTATCCTATTCTTTTTAATTTTATTATATTAATACTATAATGATATTATTTGTTTAGTTATAATTCATTCTTATAATTCAATGTATAGATTAAAATGTTAAAAATTAATAAAAAAAAATATAATTTACTAGATCTTTATCGAAGTATCAGAGAAAAAACTATTTCTCCAATTGCCATAGGAGAGAAAATCATAGAAAATTATTCTAATACTAAATCAAGCCTCGGTGCATATCGAGAATTTGAATCAGATAAAATCTTAAATCAAGCAAAACAAATAAATCAACAATTAGATAAAAATATTGATTGTGGTAAATTGATGGGTATCCCAATATCTGTGAAAGATTTATATGGGGTAGAGGGTTATAAAACATATGCTGGAACACCAAAATCTTTACCCATAAAATGGGAAAGGGAAGGTCCTGTTGTGTCTGGCGTTCAAAAACAATGCGCTCTTATCACGGGTAAAACACATACAGTTGAATTTGCTTTTGGAGGACTTGGAATCAATCCTCACTGGGGAACACCCATAAACCCCTGGGATCTAAAAAATCATCGGGTACCTGGAGGTTCTAGCGCTGGAGCAGGCGTAAGCATAACAACAGAAACTGCTATGATTGCATTGGGGAGCGATACAGCAGGATCAGTAAGAATTCCTGCATCAATAACTGGAAATGTTGGAATTAAAACTACTGTTGGAAGATGGTCTACGGATGGAATAGTACCGCTAAGCACCAGTCTTGATACAGCTGGACTTATAACAAATACCGTAGAAGATATGTTATTTTCATTCTTAGAAATCAATAAACATTCTAAAATAAAATCTAAAATAAAATTTAATGAACTCAATAAATATATTGATAATTCTTATAAGTATGGAATAGATGATTGGTTTTTTGAAGAATGTGATTACTGTATTAATAAAGAAATACTAAGAATATTTAGCAAAATATCATCAACAAATCAAAATTCAATCACATCAATCCGATTGGATGAAATTAAAGAGTCTCATGCACTCTTCGCAAAAGGAGGACTTGCAGCTTCAGAATTTGGATCTTTCATAAATAATGAAATGATAGAATTTAAAAAAACACTTGATCCCAACGTAGCATTTAGAATAAAAGACATTAATAATTTTCCTGCAATTGAGTATATTAAAAGAATAAAAGAATTAAAAATATTAAGCGATAAAATAGACCTAGCATTTAATAAAATAGATTTTTTATTATCACCAACCATTATTATATCTGCGCCCAAAGTTTCAGATTTAGATGATGTAAGCGCGTATTCAAAAGCTAACTCAGCATTTTTAAGAAATACATCCCCAATAAATCTCTTAGGTCTTTGTGCAATCACAATTCCTATTGCTCTTGATAACAACCAAATACCTATAGGACTCCAAATCATAGGGGCAAAAAATAAAGAAGAAGATATAATGATAGCAGCAAGATCTATAGAAAATATAATTGGTAATAAATATCAATCTTTAGGAAAAGAACCTTTGTAAAAATAACACTTATATTTTTATTCAAGGGCTTTATTCAAAAGATCTAATAAATCTTTTGTGACCTCAGGCTTAATTCCAAACCACGATTCCCAGGCTGGAATAGCTTGATATACCAACATTGGCAAACCATTCAATGTCCTATTACCTCTCAATTTAGCTCTTTTAATCAAATCCGTATCAATCGGATTATATATTAAATCAATAACTATAGCCTCTTTTGGTAGTTGAGATATATCCATATTAAGAGGATCTGTTCCTAACATACCCTGATTTGTAGTGTTAATTAAAAGACCACAATCATTCAAAGATCTTTTCTTTTCATTCCATGGTATTACTTTCACTGCACTTCCAAAATATTTTTTTAAAACTTCTGATTTTTTATCAGTTCTATTAGATAATCTTATCTCTTTTATACCGTAGTTTATAAGCGAATATAAAATAGCTCTAGAAGCTCCACCAGCACCAATAACAACAACAGGCTTTTGATTAAAAATATTTTCTGAATAATTGTTTATTAAACTATCCATAAAACCTTTTGAATCATAGTTAGAACCTATAAGACTCTTGTCGCTTTTTATAGTCACACAATTAACTGCACCTATAGTTTTTGCGCTTTCGTCAATTTTATCTACATAATCCAATACATTAACTTTATGAGGTATTGTAATATTAAACCCTCTCAAATCATACTGATGGATCTCTTTAAAAAAAGATTCTAAACAATTGGGAGCAATCTCTAATGATAGATACTCTGCGTCTATATTATATTTCTCAAACCAGTAATTATGAATCAATGGTGAAAGAGAATGTGAAATAGGATAACCAATAATTCCTATTTTTAATGTTTTTTTAGAAATTTTCAAAAGCGTAACTACCTCTTCGAAATTATATAGATATTTATATATTATAATAACAATCAATTTATTGACATTATAATTATAATTTATACTCTATAGTTTAGTAGAAAATTATAGTTTTACAAATCGTAGGAAGATTAATGATTAAATTATTAAATAAAATTTTTAATAGAAGTAATAAAAAAAAAGATCTTGTTGAAAATAGACCAACAGAATTACAAATATCAATTACCTGCTTATTGGTTAGAGCCGCTTCAATTGATGATGATTTCGCAATTCTAGAAGAAGAAAAAATCGAAGAGTTAGTAAAAAAATACTTTAACCTAACTGGTGATGATATGGTGAATGTAATGAAAGAAGCTAAAGTAAGAGAATCAAACGCAGTTGATCTTTATTCATTCACAAAAGTAATTCAGAAAAACCTTAACCAAGAAGAAAGAAAAATCATTATTGAAATGATGTGGGAAATTGTTGCCGTAGATGAAAATTTTGACCCCTATGAAAATAATTTGGTCTGGCGTACTGCTGAGTTAATTGGTGTCTCAACTAGAGATAGGATGAATCTTAAATCAAAGGTGATTAAAAATCTTTAGTTATGTCAATTGAAAAAAAAGTACTTATAATTTTACATCAAGCCAGTTCTACGCCTGGAAGGATTGGATTGTTATTGCTTTCACGTGGTTTTATATTAGACATCCGAAGACCTGCTTTAGGTGATCAATTACCTAACACACTTGAAAACCATGTAGGCGCCATTATGTTTGGTGGACCAATGAGTGCTAACGATAATGATGATTTTATAAATTATGAAAAAGATTGGATTACTATCCCAATAAAAGAAAAGAAACCATTTCTTGGCATTTGTCTAGGTGCACAGATATTAACATGTGCGCTTGGAGGAAGTATTCATAAAAATAATCTTGTAGAAATAGGGCACTATCCTATATACCCAACAGATTTTGGGAAAAAAATTATTAGTTGGCCTCCATATGTTCATCAATGGCATGGAGAATGGATGAAACCACCAAAATCATGTGATTTAATTGCTGTTGGTAAAGGTGGTGAACCGCAGGCATTTAAATTAGAAGATAATATTTATGGAATCCAATTCCATACAGAATTAACATTAGCCATGATACATAGGTGGTTGGTTAAGGCTGAACATAAATTACAATTACCTGGGGCTCAAGAAAGAAAAAATCATTTTGAAGGCAGATTATTATATGATATGCATGTAAAAACTTGGCTAATTGATTTTTTTAATTTATTATTTAAATAATTTTATTATTAAAGGTATATTTAAAATGGCAAAATATGAATGTGAAAAATGTGGTATGAGCATAGGTGTAATGACTTGTGGTAAATGTGAAACTGAACTTTCACATAGTACTATTACAAAACCTGATGGATCAAGTGTCCACATAAGTGAGTGTCCAAACGGACATGGAAAAGTAAAATCACCTATGTGTTGTGGTCAAGATATGACCTGTGAAATAGTTAATTAAAATTATAATAGCTTATTGTGTAAAAAACATCTGCTGATCATTAACGCTAAAACTCTCAATAGCTTTTTGACCTTTTTTAGATAAGAGCCACTGAGCTAATTCTTTTGCTCCGTTATGATTTAATTCAGGATATCTCTCTTCATTTAACAATACTATACCGTAGTAATTAATTAAATTAATTTTATCTACCAAAAGGATAGTGTGTTTATTTTTATTTTTAAACGATATCCAGGTTGATCTATCACATAAAGTATAGGCTGAATCTTGAACGGCCATATTCAGTGTTGCACCCATACCACTTCCGCTCTCATAGTACCATTCTTGATCTACGCTGAAATTATTTATTCCAATTTCATGCCAAGTCTTTAGCTCTTTAATATGCGTACCTGAATTATCGCCTCTAGATAAAAATTTTTCTCTCTTTTCGTATATTTTTTCAAAAGCCATGAATATATCATCTGAATCCCTAACATTTGCAGGATCATCAACAGGTCCTATTAATATAAAATCATTGAACATTAAATCAAATCTTTTACTTCCGTAACCATCTTTAACAAATTCTTCTTCTAACTTTTTCTCATGAACTAATAGCAAATCTCCATCTCCATTTTTAGCATTTTTAATAGCCTGTCCAGTTCCAACAGCCACTACATCTACTCTTATTGAAGTATCTTGTTCAAATAAGGGAAGTATATAAGTAAAAAAACCTGAATTATCTGTCGATGTCGTTGCTTGTAAAATTATATTATCTTGCTCGTCACCCATGTTTATAAAAACAATATAAAGCAAGATAGTTATACCAAATACAAAATATAAATATTTTTTCATATATATCTCATTTTAAAAATAAATAATTATCTATAGGAATATTTTACCTGCAAGATAAGATTTTGCCTTCACTGAATTTTTTAAATTAAAGAAATCTTTTGAGGATGTGTGCTCTATCACCACTCCTTTGTCAATAAAAATGATATCGTCTGCTATTCTTTTTGCTTGATGGATATCATGCGTAACAAAAATCACTTTTGTCTTATTTTGACTGACATCTTTTACTGTATCTTCAACAAATTTTGTTGTAGAGGGGTCTAAATTAGAAGTAGGCTCGTCTAAAAATAACAATTTGGGTTTAGTTGCTAACGCTCTCCCCAAAGCTAACCTTTGCTTCTCACCAGCTGATAATGATCGTGCAGGACGATTTTTAAATTCTAATAAATTAACTTTTTCTAATATGTCGTCTATTTGGTAACTTATTTTCAAATTCCTGTTTAAAACAAAACTTATATTATCTCTTACAGATCGTTTTAACAAAATTGGAGTTTGAAAGACCATGCTCTGTTGCAATTTTATTTGATTATTAAATTTTTGGTTGTTCCATAAAATGTAACCTGTATTTGGAACAATAAGTCCGTGTAACATTTTTAATATTAATGTCTTGCCCGAACCATTTGAACCCATAAGAACAGTAAGACCATTATTATTAATATTAATATTGGCGTTACAAATTAATTTTTTATTATCTATATTAAGTGTCACGTTAACCATAGATATAGGGAAAATATCTATAGCATTAGTTAAAAATTTATTTTTATAATTTCTATTCATTAATATACACAATCATTCGTTTGAAAAATATTTTGATCCCCTTAACCACATAGCACAACCATTTACTAAAAAGGTTATTGATATCAAAATCATTCCTAAAGCTAACGCTAACGCTAAATCTCCTTTTGCTGTTTCAGAGGCAATAGCAGTAGTCATAACTCTAGTTACATGAGCAATATTTCCTCCAACTATCATAACAGCACCGACTTCAGATATAGCTCTACCAAAACCAGCCAATCCAATTGTTAATAAGCTATATCTAGCATCCCATAATAATGCAAAGATAGCTGAAGATTTCGATATTAATAAAGAATTAAATAACTCTTCATATTCTTCATAAAGATTCTCTAGAACCTGTCTACTCAAAGCAGCAACTATTGGTGTAATTAGTATTGTCTGAGCTATGATCATAGCTATTTGTGTATACAAAAGCTTAAAACTACCCATAGGACCTGCATTTGATAATAAAAGATATACACCCAAACCAACTACAACTGGAGGTAGTCCCATTAAAGTATTAATCATTAATATGGTAAATTTACGGCCTGGAAATCTATAAACAACAATTATAGCTCCAAGAGGAAAACCTATTATACAGCCTATGATCGTCGATAAAGTTGATATTTTTAAAGAAAGAAAAACTATTTCTAGTAATTCCCGATTTCCTTCCAAAAGCAGAGTTGTTGCTAAATTAAAAGCTTCTGTAAAATTTTGCATATTAATTATAAATACTTAACATTGGATCAATAACCCATATGCCATTTATGCAAACCTAAGTCAGCTTTAGAAAATCTTTCTTTACCCATAAATTGTTGGTGCCAATATGGATATAAGAGCTTAGGTTTGCTAACTATATTTAATTTTTCTAATTCTTCATCACTAAGTATTAAATCCGCAGCGGGTAGATTTTGATTAAATTGCTCTTCACTTCTTCCCCCTACAATTAATGAAGCAACGGTTGGTCTGCTAAGCACCCAAGCAAGGGCTATTTGTGAAGGGGGTACAGATCTATCATTTGCAATTTCTATAATTGTATCAATAATATCATACAGTTTATCTTCATCATGAATTGGAGGATTTTTCCATTTTCTTTCAAAATGGCGTGAACCCTTTGGACCAGATTCACCTCTTTTATATTTTCCAGTTAATAAACCACCAGCTAGCGGACTCCAAACTAATGTTCCTAATTCTTCAGAAATAGCAATAGGGATCAACTCATTTTCAGCTTCTCGTGCCTGCAATGTATAGTGTATTTGTTGGCATATAAATCGTTGCCTTGAATCTTTATCTGCAACAGCTAATGATTTCATTAGATGCCATCCAGAAAAATTAGAGCAACCAATATATCTAACTTTACCAGTTCTTACTAAACTATCAAAAGCTTCCATTATCTCTTCAAGGGGTGTCATTCCATCCCATTTATGAGCTAAATAAATATCTATATGGTCTGTTTTTAATCTTTTTAGACTCGCTTCACATGCTGAAATAATATGATAACGAGATAATCCTATATCATTAGGACCATCGCCCATTGGATTCCATACCTTAGAAGCAATTAAAAGATCATTTCTTTTGCCCTTTATAGCCTCTCCTAAAACCTCTTCTGATGCTCCCTTTGCATAACCATCTGATGTATCCACCAAATTTATACCCGCATCAATACACAAATCTATATTTTTTTTAGCTTCTTTTATCCCCAATGAAAACAAAGCTTGTGATGGGTCAGCGTTACCATAATTCATTGTTCCGATAGCAAGATTTGATACCTTTAAACCTGATTTCCCTAGTAAATTATATTTCATATTATTTCCTTATAAATGTAAATCGTGACGGTAGGCGGAATTGTACCGCCGACCCACGCATTACAAATGCGTTGGTCTAATATCTGAGCTACAACGACCTTAAACTAAGATGTTTAAGTATAATACATGTTTTTATTTTAAACTATTTATAGAATATAATCTATATTATTAATCAATTTTATCATTCAAATTATCGACTCCTGGATCATCTGGAGAATGCATAGAATCTTGATTTAAAGAAATTTTATCTGATGTAATATTTATTTCTTCTGGTTCTATTTGAGTTCTTACTGGAACTATTTTTGAGTAAGTATTTAAAGTACTTTTTTTGATTTTAGAATCGCTTCCTTGAAAAGATGCATTTGATTGCTTCGCTTTATTAATTTCCAGCATGCTATTATTTATTATATTTTTATTTATATTTTCGTAAGAAATACTTGTTAGTTCTTCAATACTACCCCATCTAAAAACATCCAATTCACCTGTAATCGGGGAAGCGGGGAGCCACATTGGTGAAATATAATTATCCGCATACCAGACTGGATCATTTTTTGCCTTTAATCCTTTCACCAACCATTCTCTAATTTTACCTTGGTCTCCATTATCTAAAGTCTCTATCTCAGACATCAATATACAAACTCTTTTTTCAACATTATTATCAATATATGGATTCAGTGCCTTTCTTGCTTTTTCGATATCAAGACTCTGTATTGCAGCATTTGCAAGTGAAATAGCGGATTCTATATTATTTTTAGGACCCCTTTTTATCAAACTCTCAATTCTAACAAGCCGTTCTTTTGGTGAAATTCCTGGTATAATATAACTATATATAACAGAAAGATCTGGATGAGGATTAATTTTCCATGACCTCTCAATTATTCTGTCAGCTTTCGAATATTGTCCCTTATCTGAGTAAATTCTTGCCGCTATGCAGGAAGAGACTATTAAATCTGGTTCTAGTTTATTAGCTTCAATTGATATTTTTAAACTAGTTTCAATATCACCTTCTTCTAAAGCCTGTGCTTCAGCGGTCATCAATACTGCTTTTTTTCTATTTGCTATTTGTTTATTTATTATCTTATTTTTTAATTGCATTTCTATGGTTTTTTGAGCATCTTTCCAATTTCTATCTAATATTTGAAAATCTAACATTGCCTCCAGAACCCATGGCTCATCTTTTTTATATTCAATAGCTTCCTTCAATAAATTCCTAGTTTTCTTAGTGTCTTCTTCGCTTTTTAAAAGTGTAAACAGCCCTCTCATTCCTAAAATTTTAGTATCTTCATGATTAATCATATTTTCAAAAATTATTTTTAAGCCGGTACGGTCTTCTTTCAAATTAGCATTTTGCGCTTTTAATATAAGTACAAATGGATTTTTTTTATCTTTAATATATTTATCTACTTTTCTAATTTGTTCATCTGTATCAATAAAATTTCCCGCTGCGACAGATACCATCCCTTTTGATAAAGCATCAGAACCTTTTTTATAATTTTTCTTTGAATAGTAGCCTTTAATATTACCAGGTATATTAAAAACCCAATTAATAGATATCCACGTCAATATTATCGCTACAGAAAAT
>Ga0308019_10002360_pt1 | contig 10804 bp, 7 predicted proteins | sample Neamet284_FD_203135 | JGI IMG/M metagenome (GOLD analysis project Ga0308019, IMG submission 203135) | Marine microbial communities from water near the shore, Antarctic Ocean - #284 | ecosystem: Environmental > Aquatic > Marine > Unclassified | place: Southern Ocean | collected 2014-10-01
CGCGTATTGCTCTTCTTCGTTGGCGAATATCTCTATGAGACAACCTAGCCATCTCAGTATTTAGTCCGCCTGCCATGAACATCCCACCCAACGTCTCATTATAGCCGCTGTGGCTCATAATTTAGATACCGAAATCATCGAATTTGAAGTGTTCATCAGAGTCCGCATCATATCCACCGGGGCTCGCTAAACTCGGGTAAACCATGAGTTGTAATAATGGCCACAAGCGAATGAATGAGGGTGATGCCAGATACAATAAACGAATCATCGGATGTTCTTCAATTGCGATTCCGGCTTCCCCTGGTGGGGGTAAGTCATCTGGTAAATTGCGTAAATCAATTATCAAATCAGCAATGGATTGTTGCTCTTCTTCTGTAATCATTTCTATTTCTCGAAAAGTTTCTATCGCTAATTCAAGGATGTCAGCCAACTCATTCGGGTTAATTGGCCCAACTTCAGCATCAGATATATCCACGGGTCCAAAACTAACATGGCCAAGGTCAGTTGGAAGTAATTCACCATTTTGACATTCCAATTTCATTAATTTTTGCCCAGCACTTCCACCTAGTGGTGCGATTACGAATCCAGACTCTGAAATCCTAGTATTAACCCATTCGGGTAACTGCTTTATTTGGCCTGTAACCAATACGCGATTTAATTCACCAGGGAAGGCAATAGGCGAGATCTGTAATGATTCAATGTGTCTTACCTCAACAGTAGGCCAATAAGTTAGCCGAGCTGCTGCGTGCTGAGTGACATTTTGTGAAGGATCTAATACTTTGACACTACCTTCTTCTCCCACAATTAGGGCGATTAATGCTGCGATATATCCACTTTTACAACCGATTAAAATGACTTCATTACCCTTTTGTAATTCTAAATGATATAATAGTGTCACAATCATATGTGGTGCAGAAATTGTTTTCACTGCACCGTTTTCATTTTTCAGAAAAGTGATGGGCCGGTCAGCAAAGAAATCCGCAGTCTCAAAATCAGTGAAGTAATCGACTTCAATAGTCATCATTGCTTCTTTAATAGCATTCGTCATTGGAACGCCACCTTTTTCTAGGCGTTTCAATAAATCTTTCATTTCAGATTTGTCACTCATAAAAAACCCCATTTATTTAGCGCATTTCTAACCAAGCGAAGAATGAAATTATTGGAAGTAATATCATTAATATTTTATTTGTTTTCCTTTGGTAGTTGATGTGCTCAACCGAAGGTTGGGGGACTACCTCAATAGACTTTGCACTTCTATTCCTCCTAGTTATACTGACGTTGTCTTCAATATATGTTAGAACGATATTGCGGAGATTTTGTTGGTTACTATTACTTTTTCCTTGGCCAACAATGAATCTTATCGGATAACTCTCTGCTATAACCAATGCATCTCTAAGTACATTCTCGATATTTGTTAAATTATGCATATCAATTCGAATTGTTCTTCCATCACTATTAATATGGCTCAAAGCTCGCCATTTACCTTGACCTTCATTGTGGATTTTTAAGGCTTCACGTGCTACTTTTACTGGTTCATCAGCCAAAGCAACAGGCCTTCTTCTCCTCGCAAGGAATGGACCGAGAAGAATAGACATAAAAATAGGGGGCAAACATAGTAGTGATACCAATCTTTGCAATTCGCTGGGGTCAGTTAAAACAGAAACTACCGATAGAGAGAATCCGAGGTATAAGCCGAGAAATCCCCCAGCCTGCATGCCTAACGATAAACCAACGGGCTCACCTTCTAGTTCCCCCATATGTTTGAGGGAATTGGCAGATATCATCAATGCTTTGATGAATAAAGAATAATACATGTCCCTACATTAGGGTTGGATATGGGGAAGAATGGGTTGGCTAACCGTGAACCCGAGAGGAAAGTTGGTATGTGGGTTTTCTACATATGTGGTTTCCTTTTCTTCTCATTTTTCATCGCACCCTTGATTCTATCCGAAGGCACAGTCACAAATATCTCTGGACGAGCGAATGCATTAGATTTTGCAACAAAAGAGGGATTCGGATCATCTGGGAATAATGGGCAAGCATCTACACCGCATATGCATGAAGATGGTACAGTTCACAATCATAACCAATTTGCTTGGACTGAGTTAGACCCATATACTGGATTCATTTATGCATTTGGAGATTTGAATTGCCATAATAAGCATGAACGCTCATGGGAGATTAACGGTAATCAAATGCCAGTTTGTACTAGAGATGTTGGAATCTTCTTTGGTTTGGCAATTGGTGGTTTAGTGTTCTCTAGGAGGGGTTACAATCGTTGGACAATCAAGGATACGTGCTTATCACTGATTCCAGATAAATTGTTGGAGAAAATCTATAGAGGCAATCATAGAACCTTATCTTGGCTAGGATTTGGGGTTTTATTATGTGTCCCTTTAATGATTGATGGTTTCACACAATTATTGACTGATTATGAATCTAATAACCTATCGAGAATACTGACGGGAACGCCATTTGGTATCGGTCTTGCAATTTTGATTTCTTCAATGTATTCTGCAAGACCCGTTAAGTTTGATAATGCAAGTCAGGTAGTTTTGCCAGGTGGGGCGAAGTTTGAGTTAATAGAAGAATTAGAAGAAGAATGAACTCATTGCGGTGGGTCCATACTCCACCATATTATCAATTGCTCAATATCCTGCGGAACTGGGCAATTTTCATGGCCACTGGTAAGCATTTCTAATCTGCTAATGACATTGCTAACAGCCTTCCTAGTCGCAGGAGGTGGTGATTTTTCTTGCCCTAAAAGTAATATTTCTGCTAAAGCATCTTTCCAATCTCCTTCCGGATTAGATCTCCTCCACGATGCTAGCAAGGAACGTAATGGCCACATTGCTAATGCCAAACGGGAATATCCCAGTTTGTCATCTCTTAATTTGAACATTTGTGCTTCAGCGAAAGGTACGTGAGATTGTTGCTTATGGATCCACCATTCCTTCTCCAACCAACTAACCAACCGTTGAGTATGCCTTTGCGTAACCATTCGGTGAGGGCCAAGTGATTTGTGTAACCTTGGAATCTCACTCGAACCTACAATTAGTGACAGAGTGCCTAAAACCGCCCAACATGATTGTGCATGTGGGTTTGCTGGGACATCAAATGATTTTGCAGATTTTTTCGGCCAATTATTTTCTGCAAAAAGCATCCAATTCGATGGTGATATACCCGAAAGCCAACCAATATTTATCGAAGATTTCTCTTGAGGTGCACCAGGTAGTCTTGTTTGTTTTTTTACATCAGCAACTAGTGCATTCAATAGGTAACGATCGACTTCATCGGCATCAACGTTTAATGGAGCAGGTCTTCTATTGAAAAAAGCGCGTAATTCTGTTCGTAATTTTCTACGAAGTTCATCCAACCCCCCTTCATTGAGAATTGGTCCTATTACACAACACTTGTCAAATGGAGCAGGAACAGTTATTTTTCCAGATAAAAGGTCATTGAATCCCTTTCTAATCGTTTTCTGTATTTCAGGAGTTTCAAAATATTCAGATTTGCCACTGGTCATTCGCAAAGTGCCACTCTGTATTCTTCTAATCGCTTTATCAGGGTCGCAATCAATCCAGAACACAAGATCGGGAATCATCGATGCAGCATTCATTTTAGCAACCAGTTCAAGTCCCAATTCTCCAACAACTCCTTGATAAATCAATGATGAGTGAATATTTCGGTCTGAAATTACAACATGACCCTTTGCAAGCAATGGCCTAATCCATGTATGGGAATGGTCCAGTCTATCGGCTGCAAATAATCCCGCTTCTTCTAGAGGGGTTTTGTTACCTAGTTTGACCGATGACAAAGCCAGTTTACCCAATTCGCTATGTCTTCTTGGTTCATGCGTTGAGTGATGTCCAGGGAATGGGAAATCGGCAACCAGCTCGCGAAGAATCCTTGCGGCTTCACCTTTTCCGGAGCCGTCGCCCCCTTCGACAGTGATGAGGTACACGCTCATTCCTCCTGATAATCATCAAATTGTTCTCTAATGAAAACCATCGTGATCATTCCCGCAAGGATTAATGCCGGTCCAAATAAGATTAATCCCCTACTGAATAACGAGATTCCTGCCAAATACTGTGTTCTTCTGTAATATTTTCCTCTTCTAACTTCAACCGCAGCTTGAATCCCTACTATTCCTGTAATTACAGTAAGAATGCCAATTGTTGTCGAAAGACCTACGGCACTCTCTAAATCCCATCCAGTGGCAACCGTGTGGTGATCTCTCGTAATTGTGCCATCACCATAAGACATGGTAATCGGTCCGACTCCAGCCTTTTCCGGAATTATTTTCAATTCCATGGTATTATATCCTTCTTTAGACAGTTTCAATAAGTGCAATTTCGATATGGCATTCTCGATGACAAATAGGCCATTTGCATCCGTTTTTGCGGAATTTAGGATTGTATTGGTTTCAATATCAATTAATTCAACAGTTACATTTTCAACTTCAGTGCCTTCTTCTGCTAGAATTGCAGTACCAATGATGTCTACAGAATCAGTAGATGCAAAGACTGAGGAATCAAAAATGTCACTAGGGTTTCCTTGTAGAATCAAAGCACCACTCATCATGCCTAATAACGAACCTAATAGTATCAAAGAGGCAGCAATAGTCCTCCATCGTCCTTTTTCAACTTCCTCCAACCGTAACCATCGCTGTTTTGTTTTTTCAGCCGCTAATTCAACAGCAGCATCTACATCTTCAACACTGACAACCAATTCTTCACTTGAGACAAGTGCTCTTTGTTCAGTTGCATCTTGCGAGGCTTGCAGTTGGCTCTGGACGCGTGCTTTCAGTGCAGCCTTTCTTTCTTCAATACTCTTGCCAGTCACGTTATCACCTCCTCCGCTCAAACCATAGGTGTTGGTGCGCGGATATTACCCCTTTCATAGGAAGTCCGCGCAATAAACCGGTCAGTTTATTCTACAAAGCGCTTAAGTAAAAACAAACAAACGAAACTTATGGCAAGAACGCTGAAAGACAAAACTGCCAATACTTTAGAAGAATCAGCACCTTTGCTGATACCTTCATCCATTGGTTGCTGTTGTTCGGGCTCAGAATCGTTCGACTGTTCTGATTGTTCTAATGGTGTGTCAATTGACGTCCATGCCCCTGTTAATAACCCCAATTCGACAATCCTTCCAACATTTTCTAGTGATTCAGCACTCACTTTATCTGCAGTATCTTGCGTCGTATGCCAATAACCTCCGAAAGGAGTTGCATTTTCACCATATGCCAAGTCGATAATATCTAGGGAAGGAATTCCAAGGTAGAATGGATGCACGTGGTCATCTATTACGGTCAATGATTGATTGGACCACATTACATCAGACCTTTGACCGTTACAACCATCGGTTTGATTAGAAAGTCCGAGTTTTTGACCCAATATCATCATATTCTCGGTTAAGATTGGTGTTGAAGGAATAATTTTTGTCAAATGTAAATCGGCATCTCCTATCATGTCCAATAAAATGAAAGATTCAGTCCGATTAATTTCTTCTTGAGATAGATTTTCAGCCCATGCCTCGGCACCGAGTGTGTAGTTATCCCCTTGATCTTCGGCATCAGAAAATAGTAGCATTATTTCATTATTCAAGTCCATGCTAGGGATGATTCGACCTAACTCAACAAGAGCCGCGACCCCACTCGCTCCATCGTTCGCACCCAGAATAGGGGTGCTTTGCAGAGATTCATTGGAATCCCTGTTGGCGACATCTCTAGTGTCATAATGTGCAGACAATACGATACGGCCTAATTTGTCAATTTCATTTTGAGTCAGGTTTTGAGGTTTCCAAGTTGCGATTACATTAGTTAACTCAATCTCATGGGAAACGTGGATACTTAATTCAATGTCCCAGCCATAAGCAGTAAGGTTTTCAGTTAATGAATCTCTAAGTGCTAATGAAGCGTTTGAACCAGGTAACCTTGGTCCAAGTTCAGTTTGCCATAAAACGCTTTGATTTGCCAAAGTTCCATTGAATTGTAATTCACTTGTTTTTTGGCAAATGTCTGCCGAATCAATCCAATTCTCGTCATCACCACTTGCCGATGTAGTATTTGATAGCAATAAACAGACAAAAACGACTCCTATGAGGTGTTTTCCGGCGCCTCTTTGAGTGCTAAGTGGTGAGAGCATTATTGAATCCTCATTGACCGAGTATTAAATACTTCATTTCAAGTGGTGATTTTGGGAACCAGTAATGCGTTTCCCTGAGGTCAATTAAATGTCGGAACTACGCACCAGTCCAGCCTTCTTATTCGTGACAGTCTTGCTCATTGCTAGCATGTCTCCATTATTGATGGCGGCAGCGGCTCAGTCTAACGAATCTGCTACATACGAAGCGGTGCCATATAATGCTGGAGGGGTAATCATTGGTGACATTTCTGAATTCGATGCACAAGATGGAAGAGAATATTTGTTTATCGAAGAGGACGAGATTGTTGTCTCGGCCTCACCATTCATGAAATCAAAGTGGGTTGAAGCCGGTATGCCAGGAGTGGATGAAATTTTAATGCAACCATCTACTAGTGGTCGCTCTTCAGCAAGGGCTTGTTCACCACACGTGGTAGGCGATACACTGACCGTTCCAACATCAGGTGGTTCTGTTGACACTTATGTGGCGAAAACAACTGTTTCAGTAGCATTCCTAGTGCAAGCGGGAAGAACTCTTTCATCTACAGTTCTAAACAATCTTGCACAAACATGGGATCAAACAATCTATCCAACAATGACTACTTACTATGGAAAGGACTACCAGGACGGTAGAGGTTTAGCACCTCCTGATAAAGATAATAATTGTCAAGTTCAAATCGTAATTTACGATATTGATGGAGCATACAATATCGGCGGCTATTTCTCTCCTTCATTTGCAGTTTCCAGAGAGGCTGTCTTTGTTGATTATGCAGATGTAACATTAACTTGGGGCAAATCAATTCTTGCTCACGAATTAGAACATCTATTGCACAATGCACAAGATCCTTATGAGAATCTGTGGATAGATGAAGGAAATGCAGATGTAGCAATCTATCTTTGTTTTGGTGCTGATTCAACTCTTACGGGGCACGTTAATGCTTGGACTACAAGCCCAGATCTAAGTGTTAGATGGTGGAATCAAAGAATTGCAGATTACGGTGCAGGATATATGTTCACAATGTATTTGGCCGAACACTTGGGTGGAGGCCCAGCTGTTAGGCAATTGGTACAAGATAGTGCAACAGGTGGGCAAGGAGTTGTCAACCTAGCACTCTCCCCTCAATCCGGCCAATCGGGTAAAGTTGGTACGACTATGTCTGAAATCTTTGCCAATTTCTCAATTGCTGCTACATTAGATAGTGATCAAGGGATTTGGGGATATCCAAATCTTCAATTGACGCAAGCGTGTGCTTCCGGTTCATTCTGTAGGGCCCAACCAGCTGATACTAACTCGGATTGGGTTGGACCATGGTCTTCAACAGGGAATGGCGTCGAAGGATGGGGAATAAGTTCCTATAAATTCACTCCCGGAACAGCCTCTCCTGCTCCTTTGACAATGAGATTTACAGCAGATGTCAGTCAATTCGAAGGGGTTTTAGTTTCAAAATCAACTGCTGATGGGTTGTGGAGTGTTACCGATTTAAATTTCCAAAATAACGTTGCCACAGGCCTCGTCCCTGGATTTGGCAATTTGACAGATGAAGTCTGGGCAATAACATGGTATGCAAGTACAGTTGCAGATTGTGATTACACCTCCTGTGGCTCTTCATATCCACAAGGGACTCTCGATGTTGAAGCAGCAAGAATAACCTCTCCTGCTACTATTGCACTGAACACAACCACTCTATCAGATAGAGATGGAGATGGTTCTCCAGACACTGCTCACATCAATTACAATGTGTTATCAAATGCTTTCTTTGAAGATTTAGATGTCACTGTCAAGGTCAAAGATGGATTTGGCAATGTAGTAGATTCACTAACAAATAGAATCTCTGCTGGAGGCGGCGTAGATATTGGGGGTAATGTTTACTTTACCGCAGCAATGACGGATCAATATACATTTGATTTGGAGATGCGAGATATGCTTGGAACATTGATAGATACCAAAACGACATCGCCACAAACTCTAGCAAACATGCGCCCAACTGCGAATGGTAGTATTGCACCAAATCAAACACAAACATGGGAAAATGTCCAATTCAATGGAGATGGATTTGATGCATGGGGTCTTTCCTTGGACAATAATTCGTTGCCATATTACGACTCTGCAACAGCTTATGCCTGGGATTTTGGAGATAATGTCAGTTCAAGTTTGAAATCTCCAGTACGATCTTATAACTCGGTCGGATCATTCAATGCCACATTAAGAATACAAGATGTAGGTGGAACTTGGTCGGAAACGGATATTCATGAAATAGTGGTCAATGATACCACGCAGCCAGTTCCTATTATCACGGTTAACAATGTCGTTATTGAAACGGAAATTTCAATCTTGACAAACCAAAAAATCCTCTTTTCGGCAGGAAGAACAGCAGACAATGTGCCAACAGATAACCTCCAATTCGACTGGAATTGGGGTGATGGTACTAGCCAAGGTGGAGTCGGGATGTATTCTGCTCACCACGAATGGGGGGCATTGAATTCTACCAACGAAACCTACACTCTAACATTGAGTGTTTCAGATGGAATTAATATCGGGACGAAATCAATTAATGTCACTGTAAACAATCGTGTTCCGGTCCAGATTTGGTCGGAAAATATGACTACATACACCTATACGCCAATGGTTATGCCCGATGTCTTCAAAGATTATGATGGGCAAATCGTGACATACGCCTGGAGTTTCCAAGAGGGTGTTAACCTCAATGGTGGTTCGCTTGATAGAACTGACGATTTCACAACCACTAGTAGTGCTCAATCCAATCCGATAGTCGGCTGGGATAGCGCCGGATTAATGACAGTTCAACTTACAGCAACCGATGACGATGGAAGTTCAAATACTGCCCAATTTTATGTGACAGTGCTCAATCAAATGCCAGTCTCGGACTTCCTTGTGCGTACAACAGCATCAACCGGTTCGGAATTAATAGATTTCCGCGCAACGGATGGACAAGTTGACTCCCCATACACCTTTGATGGAAGAAATAGTTTTGACCCAGATGGAACAGTTGGAGATTCAAGTGACCTAACATTCAATTGGAGTTTCTCTGATGGTACATTCGGTGATAGGCCACAAGTCACTCATTCTTTTACAGAACCAGGGGTTAACAGTGTGATACTAATTGTAACCGATGAAAGTGGGCAAGAGAGTATTGCAAAGACTATGGTTATCAGGATCTCTAATCCAGTTCCACTCATCAGTGTCAAAATACTAGATGCGTGGTTAGGAGGGGAAATTGTTACCGATGAAACATCTTTGCCGGAAGGAACAGTGGTGGAATCCTGGTCTAGAACCTTTGACGAAGATGGTAATTCAATCGCAGCACCTGGAACGCTACTGTACTTCGACTCGGAAGGGACAAGAGATGGAGACCGTCGCTATGAAGGAATGTATATTCCACTTGAATCATCATCTCCAGAATGGAACGGCATCGTTAGTTATACTTGGGATTTCGGTGATGCTACGCCATTGAATCATGATCCATCTCCTTGGCATTCGTATTCAATTCCGGGCGAATATACTGTTACGCTTACAGTTAGGGATTCATTTGGTACAGGGGATGTTTCAAGGCAGTCCTATACGGTGATTATTCACACGCCTCCGGTGATTGAGGAGATTTATATTCCCGAAGATGTATTTGTTGGGGATGTAAATTCGTTGAGTGCAAATATCACTGGTGAAGAAAGTGATGAATTGATAATTTATAGAGATTTGAATGTACTGGATGGTTCAATCAGTGACCGTGACGAGAGAATTGAATCCGGATTATTGATTCAATGGGATTTGGACTTGGCAGTGGATGCCAATGAAAACGGGGATTTTGATGATGATTGGGTATCTCCTCTCACAGGTTCGAGAACTAGAGTCTCTGCAAGTTGGCAAGAGGCAGGATTAGTACAAATCCGCCTACAGGTCTGCAATGGGCTTGGCATGTGCGATGAGATGGGTTCTGACGTCCAAGTAATTCCTGAAGGAGAAGCACCACCCTCTTTGTCCGATTTCAGTGTCCAAGATTGGAAGAATTGGCTAGCAGATGCAGGTTCAGACCTGTTAACATTCATTGTCCTTATCACAGCTGCATTAGTTTTAGGTTGGTTCGTAATGAGAGAGCCTACGGAAATTGAAGAGGAAGCAAAGAAGGCAGCAGAAACTTATGATGTAGAACATGTGGAATCTCAAGGAGGATTGTTGGGTATGGATCAACACGCCCCTCCGCCGGCCCCATCGATTCTTTCAAAGGAAGAACGCCGCTCAGATGATTCTGGTTATATTCGACCACTTAGAAGAAGAGGTTGAGCGTTATATCCATCAACCCCCTATGTCTTGGAATGTATGTAGGGGGTAGACAATAGTGCGGTTGGTGACGATTTTAGTAACAATGCTTGTCCTGATACCTCTCACTTCTAGTGGGTTCACTGGAGGGGGCATTATTTCTAATGCCCAAGCCGCTAGTGCCTGTACTGGTGACTGGCAGCCAGTATCTTGGAATGAGACCATACAGAGAGTTGCGGAAGTGCCATTTCAGAGTTCTTACAATGATTATTATTATGAAGATGAATATTATTATGAAGATGATAATAAACCTCCTGTATCAGAAAACAACAATCAAGAGAATTATCCGCTAAGCCCGGAACAGCCTTACATGTATCAAAACAAT
>Ga0308019_10002361_pt1 | contig 10803 bp, 7 predicted proteins | sample Neamet284_FD_203135 | JGI IMG/M metagenome (GOLD analysis project Ga0308019, IMG submission 203135) | Marine microbial communities from water near the shore, Antarctic Ocean - #284 | ecosystem: Environmental > Aquatic > Marine > Unclassified | place: Southern Ocean | collected 2014-10-01
AGTATCATGGTTGATACTTGCAGGTTGATATACAGTGGCTACTTGGTAACATTATGCAACCAGTCACTGAAGTGAAGCCGATATGCCTTCAATCCGCAGTAAAAAACACCATTGAAATGCTTGGGAAGTCTCACGTGCTAGAGATTCTCTATTTTCTGTCTAAGAGAGGAGGCCCAGTAAGATTCAATGAACTCAAGCGTGAGTTGTCGATTACTGCAACTACCCTGAGTCGAAGGTTGGACGAGTTTATTGAATTCGAACTTGTCACAAGAGAAGTTTTCGCTGAAGTTCCAGCGCGTGTCGAGTATACATGTTCGATGAAAGGGAAAACACTTCGACCCGTTCTTCGGGATCTGTTTGAATGGGCTGAAAGTAATAATTCCTAGGTTGATTCAGAAGTGAAAGTGATATCAAAATTCAAAGTGACCAAAGGTTACGGAGTATGGAAGAAAGAATTCGAGTCAGACGAGGCCATGAGGCTAAATCATAGCATTGATTGAATAAAGTTACTGATCAAATCTAAGCAGTCGGTACCCACTGCTCATGCGTCCAAGCAGAGGGGCCCCCATTGATTTTGATTACTCGGAATCGTTTTCTAGTGTAAACCTTATCACGGCCTATGAAACGACTAGCATGTGCTTGGTGTTGGGAACCAGAAATTGGCAGAATGGAATGTACTTCATGCGGCATGAAGGCAAATGGCAAATTCCTAAAAGAAAAATGGCAAATCCCTTCCAAATTGAACAGATATCATCGCGGTGGTGAATGGTGGGAGGAACCAAATATTTTTCCAGCATCCTTTTCAAGCCCCTCAGGCTATATTGTCTTCGAGTCAAAAGAAGAACTTGCAAAGCACCCACACATTAGAGTAGCAAAAGAATCTACTAAAGTTTGGCTAAAAAAAACAAAGCAGATTGAGAATTTATCACATGTCTCTGGCTTCATAAAAATCTCCAAACCTAAAATTATACATGAAGAAATACCTGATTTGGGACCTGATGGCTCAGTTTATCTTATTGTGAATGATATTTGGCCTGGTTGGATAAAAGTAGGGGAATCATTCGACCCAGAGAGAAGATTGAAAAATTATCAAACGGGTGATCCATTTCGAAATTATACCCTGGTTGATTCATTCTGGTTTGAAGATAGAAAATTAGCAGAAAAAGAAATTCATAAAATCTTAAATTCCCAAGGATATGAATCTGAGGGCGAGTGGTTCAAAATTAAGAAAAGCATTGCAAAAAAATTGATTCTCGACTACCAAAGTTAACTAATCAGTGGGTCGTTCAAAACACCCATTGCTAAGTTAATAGCAAATCGAGGGGTTAGCAGTGGGTCTTTTCATTCGCTACCCTTTGCCAAGACCTCCAATCAAAGGGGGTCCCTTTGATTCACTTCGATTTGGCAATAGATTCGATTCTGGTTATTACGTTCTTTCGATAATCTCCAATCAAAGTCCAGTTCTTCATCAAAGTTGAAATTGAAAGTAAAAATACAAGCGCATCGCTTTCGTTCAGTGGAATACTTCCACTAAGCGGTTGCCCAATATCGAATGCAAGATAGATTCGCCCGATTACAATCACTAGGGCGATAGCTACACCAATCAAATCCATGTAATATCTTTGGATTGCATATTCGTATATTCTTGATTCTCTTCTTCTTCTATCAAAACCCAGTCTCGCAATTTTCCCTCTAGCAAAAGGCTCAGTCAATCTAAAAACAAATGGCATCTCTTCTTCTTCATCATCCATGGAAGACCTACAATACAATCATATATTGAATATTCGTAAAACATCAATGGGTATGTCCGAATACCCATTGTCCAGGTATTGGCAAATCAAAGGGCTCGCAGTGGGTCTTTTCATACACTAGCGACTGCTCAGGCTTTCAGTAGCTCTTTGAAATTCGGGCTTCAAAGATTTGCTTTTACATAATCTACCGCATTGCGGAACATCTGCAATCCTTCGCCTTCCCACTCGCCCAAAACATCACTTGATTCCGGGCCCGGTGCTGTATTTCTTGTATGATCTGGATGTAACCACTTAGCATAAACCGCCTCTGGGTGAGGCATTAATCCGAATACTAATCCCGTTGCATCGCATACTCCTGCGATATTCCTCATACTGCCATTAGGAGATAGTGGGAATGGAAGTAACTCATCGGTAATTCCTTCACCGTTTGCAGATGCAGGGTCAACATATCTCACTGTAAGTTGATTATTAGCAGCCAACATGTCAAAGTCTGTACTATCTGGTAATACGAATTTACCTTCACCGTGTCTAACTGGACAATCTATTCTAGTAATTCCCTTAGTCCAAATACAAGGGCTGTCGGAATCGAATTCTAAAGTTACCCAACGGTCTTCATAACGACCTGAATCATTGAGTGTTAGGCTCGCTCTTTGGATGAAGTCTGGAAGTGGGTCTTGTCCTGCTGCTGGGCCCGGTAGTAATCCTGTCTTGACCAGAACTTGGAATCCATTACAAATTCCGATTATCGGTTTTCCTGCTGCGACAAATGCGTGAAGTTGTTCACGTAGTGCAAAGCGCATTCTATTTCCTAATAATCGGCCACTGCCCAAGTGGTCTCCAAAAGAAAATCCACCTGGAACTGCTAAAATATGGAACTCATCTAGAGTACGGTTACCATTGATGAAATGGTTAACGTGCACTCTTGTCGCTTCTCCTCCAACCAGGTCAAACACTGCTTTGGTCTCGTGATCGCAATTGATTCCAAAACCAAATAATACAGCAACCTTCGGTGTATCTACCATCAAGCAACACCTCCTGTAAGGTCAAGGGTTCCTTGCCATGAAGTAACCAATTGTTCTACTGGTAACTCAACCAATTCATCATATCCATCGGTGATAACAAGGCTAGTTCCAACGGTTGAAATTCCTAATAATGTGATGTCGTGGCCGCTCATTGCTTCAACAAAGTCAGCTTCGTTTCCGGCTGAAACTCCGATGACGATTCTGCCTAATGACTCGCCCCACATTCTTCCCCAGAGGTCTCCACTTCCAGTTCCATCAATGTCTATATTAGCGCCGCAACGCCCACCAATACACATCTCTGCGACCGCTACTGCAATTCCACCTTCACTACAATCGTGAGCGGTACGAACCAATCCGGATTGGATTGTTTTTGATAGAGCGCGATATGTATCGAGTTGTGATTTTGGATCTAGTAATTGAGGTACTTCGCCGCCGATTCCGCCTGCTTCTCCACTTTCTTTTAGCATGAAAGCGATTTCGCTTGCACCTAGTTCTTGCTTACTGGTTCCGACCAAGTATAGGCGCTCTCCAGCACCTTTGAGGTCGCTTGTAGCGGTGTATCTAACATCTGGATGGTCTCCGAATAAAGAAAATAATAAAGTCGGTGGAATTGAGATTTTACCCTCCCCACTACCGTAATCATTCTTCATTGAATCCTTACCACTGACACAAGGTAAACGGTAGGCTCGACAAACTCTCTCCAATTCTCGGTTTGCTCGAACTAGTTGTGCTAATTTGAATCTACCATCTGGCGTCTTGACCGATTCTATTGGGTCTGGCCAACAGAAATTATCTAGTCCTGCTATCTTGTCAACATCGACTCCAACACATACTGCATTACGAACTGCTTCGTCAATAGATGCTGCTGCCATTGCACCTGCATCGATATCTGAATATCTAGGTGCGATTCCACAAGAGACGACTATGCCGTGTGGATCGCCGTGAATCGGTGCGATAAGTCCTGCATCTCCCGGCCCATCTCTTTCAACACCAACGAATGGCTTGATGACGGTCTGTGCGATAACTTCGTGGTCATATTGACGAACCCATGTTTCCTTGCTGGTGATATTTGGCCTTGCTAACATTCGTAGTAGAAGGTCGTTATGATCGCTTTGTGCCGGAACGCTAAATGGTTCAAGTTGAGGAGATTTCCATTCCGATTCCAATTGTAGTTGTGGAACACCATCATGAAGGAATTCAATTGGCAAATATGCTACGGTCATTTCATTGTACTTGACATGGAAATATCCTGTTGAGGTAAATGTTGCAACTGCTGTTGCTTCGACCTCGTGTAGTGCAGCTAGTGCATCAAATGCTGCACGATCTTCTTCCTTAACCGCAACTGTCATTCGCTCTTGGCTTTCAGAAACCAAGATTTCCCAAGCTGAAAGTCCGGCTTGCTTTAGAGGTACTTTTGCTAAATCAATTTCACAGCCATTTGTATATTCTGCCATCTCACCAATAGAGGATGAAAGGCCGCCTGCTCCATTATCTGTAATACAAGTAATCAATCCGCTATCTCTCGCTTCGAGAATCATATCAACCATTTTCTTCTGGGTGATAGGGTCGCCAATTTGAACTGCTGAGGAAGGTGATTCCTCAGTTAATTCTAGTGAGGAAAAGGTTGCTCCGTGTATTCCATCATAGCCAACTCGGCCACCGACCATATAGACGATATCTCCTGATGTTGGAGTCTTGATGTGCGACTCTCTACCATCTGCTAAACGTCGTGGCATTATTCCTATTGTTCCGCAGTAAACCAGTGGTTTACCGATATATCTGTCATCGAAAACTATAGCACCATTGACGGTTGGTATTCCAGATTCATTTCCTCCAACACGAACTCCGGCATGGACTCCGCGCAGTACTCTAGATGGGTGGAATAAATTGTCTGGTAAGTCGCCTTCCCAGTCAGGTGGTCCGAAGCAGAAAACATCGGTATTGGCGATTGGTCTTGCCCCCAACCCTGTTCCAAGAATGTCGCGGTTAACCCCAACAATCCCGGTCATTGCGCCGCCGTAAGGGTCTAATGCGCTTGGTGAATTGTGAGTTTCTGCTTTCATACAGATAGACCAATCGTCATCCCAAGCGATTACTCCGGAGTTATCATGGAAGACTGAAAGTAACCAATCAACATCCTTTTGCATGTCGTGGGTTGGATCCATAATGTGAGTTTTGAAGATTGAATCAATGGTGGTATCCTCGCCAGTTTCTGTATCAACGTGGTGTATTTTTGATGCGAAAATCTTGTGTTTACAGTGTTCGGACCATGTTTGTGCTAAACATTCCAATTCGACATCTGTTGGTGCATCAGGTGAAATTCCTATCGCTTCTCTTAGATTACGAGTCGCTTCATCTCGGTAATGTCCTTGAATGGTTTGCATTTCTTCTAGATTTAGTGCGAGTAGCCCTGTGTAGGATAATTCTTCTAATTCTGCATTACTAATTTCCAAATTGACTCTTTCTGGTGTAGTGAATACTTGTGGCAATCTTTCTGGGAATTCTATCTCTGGCCAATTACCGTTGGCGCATGCTGCTGAATCTGAAACTAGAGCTCTTTGAATCAAGCCATTGTAGATTGTTCCCGCTAGCCATTGACTATCGCAATCGCTTGGTAATCCATAGAATGCGTAGGTGATATAGGTTGAAATTTCAGCATCGGTTGCTTGAGGAAAAATTGTGTGGAATCCATCAACTGCCGCTTTGCCTGGGTTATCGGTAACGCCGGGTTTGAAACCGATGGTTATGACGCAATCTGGAGCGGTTGGGAATATATCGGAATTACTCATTGCAAGAGTGTTGATGAATCCTACCTCAATGATTGGGTCGGTAAATAAGTCATCTGAGCGAGCGGCGATTTCCTCTTCTGAAATATCGGATTTGATGAGAAAGCCAACAATGCTGCGAACTTCTGTTGCGCTAACCGCATGGTCTGAAAGTAGTTGTCTGCGGGTGGAATCTCCGCGCACATCGCGCATCCCTTGGCTTTGTTTTGGTGTGACTTCTACGCGGGTTACAACCATGGTAATTCACCGCCCCCCTATGGGGGGCGTTTGGAGGCCATCGCCTACGCTCTTTGAACAATACGGAAGCATTCACTTTAACATCGGTGCTAAATATTGCCCTGTAAAACTCTCTTTATGCGCTGCAATGTCTTCCGGTGTGCCTTTTACAAGTAAGTGACCACCGCGTTCACCACCTTCTGGACCTAAATCAATAACCCAATCGCTAGACTTAACCACATCGAGATGATGTTCGATAACAATGATGGTATGACCCTTGTCTCTAAGTTCGAATAATACTTCAATTAATTTCTTAACATCTGAAAATGCTAGTCCGGTTGTAGGCTCGTCAAGAATGTAAACTGTATGCTTATTTGGAGTTCGTCTTAACTCACTAGCGAGTTTCACTCTCTGCGCTTCTCCGCCGGAAAGTGTTGTTGCGGGTTGGCCCAATCTAACATAATCTAGGCCAACGGTACTGAGTGTTGTCAGTGTACGATGGATCTTCTTGTGATGTTCAAAGAACTTGACCGCTTGGCCGATTGGCATTTTCAATACATCGTGAATTGTCTTACCTTTCCAAGTAACTTCCAAACATTCACGGGTGTAGCGCTTACCTTCACAAATATCACAAGTCATCCACACATCTGGTAAGAAGTTCATTTCTAACTTTATTGCGCCGCCGCCCTTGCATGCTTCACAACGGCCACCTTTGACATTGAATGAAAAGGTTCCAGGGGTATAGCCGCGTTCTTTAGCAAGTGTTGTCTTAGAAAACAAAATGCGAATCTCGTCGAATACTTTGGTATAGGTGGCGGGATTTGAACGAGGAGTTCTACCGATAGGTGCTTGGTTGATGACGATTGCTTTGTCGACGTGTTCCATTCCCTTGATTTTGTGGTGGCTGCCGATAACTGTGTCTGCATTGTGTAGGTTTCTCTTCAGAGCAGGAGCTAAAATTCCAGAGACTAAGGATGATTTTCCAGATCCTGATACGCCGGTTACTGCAGTTAAACAACCCAATGGAAATTGGACATCTATCGATTGCAAATTATTGTGGGTTGCACCTTTTATTTCTAGAACTTTACTGGTTGGTTTCTTACGAGATTTAGGAATTGGAATTGATTTTCTGCCGCTGAGGTAGGCAATGGTAACTGATTCTTCATTATCCATTACATCTTGAGGAGGTCCATTAGCAACAACCCGTCCACCTTCTAGTCCAGCCCCTGGGCCTAAATCACAAAGCCAATCAGCTTGGCGAATGGTTTCTTCATCGTGTTCGACTACGAGGAGAGTATTTCCAAGGTTACTGAGATCGCGCAGTGTTTCCAACAATCTCGCATTATCACGTTGATGTAAACCGATTGATGGCTCATCGAGAACATACATCACTCCGGTTAATCTTGAGCCGATTTGAGTTGCAAGGCGGATTCTTTGACTTTCACCACCAGAAAGTGTATTGGCCCCTCTATTGAGAGTTAGATAATCTAATCCTACGCTGTCGAGGAAGCCCAAACGAGACTCTATTTCGGCCAGAATATCTTTGCCGATATAGAGGCTTCTTTCATCGAGTATTTCCATCATGTCAGCAAAGGCTTCTGGTGCACCTTCTCCATCTGGTTGCCATGACCTAATAACCGATAATGCATCGTGAACTGAGCAATTGCTGACCTCTGGAAGACGAATCCCGCCAACTGTTACAAAGCGAGCTGCTGCGTTGAGTTTTTCACCATTACATTCTGAACAATCTAAGTCGGTCATACAGGAAATTAACCGTGACCGAGTTCTTTCGGAGGTTGTTTCTGTATAGGTTTTCTGAAGACGCGGTATTACCCCTTCCCATGGTTTGCTGTAGTTATATTGTGAACCGGATTCACTAGTGAATTTGTAGTGAATTATAGTTGAACCGGAACCGTACAAAAGGATGTCTTTCTCATCATCTTCAAGCAGTTCAAATGGTGCTGTTGTAGATATTCCATAGTGCTGGCAAGTATTTTCCATCAATTTTCTATACCATGATGGCGACATCGATTGGCGCCATGGAATAATACAGCCCTTGGAAACACTAGCGTGTTTATCAATAATCAATTGGTGATTGAATTGTCGTTGGACTCCGAGTCCTTGACAAGAGCCGCATGCACCCAATGGGGAATTGAATGAGAAAACACGCGGTGATAATTCGGGCATGAAAGCGCCGTGGTCTGGGCAAGCGAAATCTTCTGACCAAGCGACTGTTTCTCCCTCTTTGGTAAAGCGGGAACGCGTTCCTTCACTGAGTTTCATTTCTTCAGGCGGCGCTCTTAGACTTTCGATGGCTGTAGTTCCGCCACCTAGTTTGATTGCAGATTCCACCGCTTCGGTTAGGCGCTGGCGGCGGTCTTTGGTGCAGGTAACACGATCTATTCTGACATCTATATCGTGGCGGAAGTTTTTGTCTAATTGTGGGGGGTTTTCGAATTCTACTTCGTGCCCATTGACCTTTCCGTTAAGATAACCTTGCTCAATTAATTGGCGGAATAAATCAACATGAGTCCCTTTTCTAGAACGGACTATCGGACTCCAAACTGCTACTGCGTGGCCCTCCATATTCCACATAATGTCATCTACAATCTCTTGAACGGTGCGTCTAGCAACTTCGCGACCACATTGTGGACAGTGCGGCTTGCCAATTCTAGCCCATAATAATCGCAAATAATCTTGAATTTCAGTAACGGTTGCAACTGTTGAACGGGGATTGTGGCTGCCTTGTTTTTGATCGATAGAAATGGCTGGAGAAAGTCCTTCTATTGAATCGCAGTCTGCTTTTTTCATTTGCCCAATAAACTGTCGTGCATATGATGAGAGACTTTCGACATAGCGCCGTTGTCCTTCAGCGTATAATGTGTCAAAGGCCAAACTGGACTTACCCGACCCTGATACACCGGAAATAACGACAAATTGCCCCTTGGGTAATTTGACATCGATGTCTTGTAGGTTGTGGGTTCTAGCACCCTTTACCTCAATCCATCCTGCATCGCCCGGCTTACCCATTACCTCACCAATCAACTGGACGCGTCAAGGGTTCAAGAAGTACTCCCTAAGCAGGGCCCTATCATCATCTTTGAGATTCAGGACCGGTGAAGGGGATTTTTGATGCAAAACGCACTGCCTCATTGCTTTGTGGATGAAGAAATTCTAGTGATGTAGCGTGTAGACAAACACGATTTAGTGGGTTGGCGCTGGATTCGTGTAATTCGTCACCAACCACTGGGCAACCGAGGTCCTTCATCGCCATCCGAATCTGATGTCTTTTTCCAGTATCGATGGTAATGTGGATCAGTGAGACGTGTTCGTCACTATCCTCGACATCCCAGTGGGTAATTGCTTTTTTAGCGCCTTGAAAAGTAGAACTTACCTTTCTGACGTGGAGATGTTTATCCTCTACTAGCCAAGCGGAAACTGTTCCAGAGTTCTTCGCCGGACGGCCCTCTACTAGAGCGTGGTATGTGCGGTGGACACTGCGCTCAGCGAATTGAAGTTGCAGTGTTTCTTTGTGTTGTTTATTCTTAGCGAAAACCATAACACCAGATGTATCCCTATCTAGGCGATGAACGATATGGCACCAATTTCTTGCACCACTAAATTGTACATAATCAACACAGCGAGAATGAAGTGTATCGGTTTCTAATTTATTGGTTGCAATAGATAGCATTCCTTCTGGTTTTAGAACCACTAATATTGCATCGTCTTCATGGATGATATCCAATGCTGGACCATTGTATTGAGCCTTTGGTGAGGGTGTTTCTTCAGCAGCTTTGACCTTGTCTAAAATTTCTATTTTAGCCCCTACTACAACTTCATGTTTAGCCCGAAAGCAAACTTCGCCATCGACTGTGATTCTACCACTAGTCAACATTTTACGCAGAGTTGATTTACTGGACTGAGGAAATAGTTTAGCCAAAACATCCAATAAACTACCTTCTTCCTTACTACTGTATTGCATAATTTCACCTCATAAAATAAGTGCGTCAATCCACACCCCAACCTCAGCCTTTTGGCCTGGTTGCAGTAAAGTTAATGCATCTGCACTAGCTAAACTTTCCAAATTACCTGAGCCTTGATGGCTGCCTTGTGTGCCTATCAAGCCTTGTTCAGTACTATGGATTTGTATTCTTCTAAGAGTGGTGCAATCGTCTGTTGATTTCACTCTATCCGCTAACTTTACGCGCACTAAAGTTTCTTTTGGCCCTGTGGCAGCAGTTGAGTGGCGTAGCCAAGGCGCCACTATCATTCTGAAAACCACATGGCTGCTAACAGGATTGCCTGGAAGACCAAATATCGGAGTTCCTTTCCATGTTCCAAATAATGGTGGAGAGCCTGGTCTTAATTTTACTCTCCAAAACTTGAGATCCCCTTCTTCTTGCATTATCTTTCGAACTAAATCCCAATCACCCATACTAACTCCACCCGATGTCAGAATGACATCGCAGGTTTCTGCTGCTTGGTCTAGAGCCGCTCTCAGTTCGTTGAGTGTATCTGGTACTGCATTGAATCTGTGTGGCTCGTGGCCTAGCCATTTTACAAGTCCTGCTAATCCAAATGAATTTGATTCGTATAACTGGCCGGGTTGAAGTTGTTGTCCTGGAGGAACTAGTTCGTCTCCGGTCGAAATTATTGCAACTTTTGCTTTAGTGACTACTGGGACATCGGCGTGACCCATTGTAGCACAAAGTCCAATTTTACTCGGAGTTAATATTGAGCCCTTTGAGAGTGCGACCTGCCCCTTTTGCAAATTCTCCCCTCTTTTACGGATGAAGTGTTTTTTGGATTGTTGTAGAAGTGTTACAGATTGTTGTTGTTCATCTACTTCGCATAATTCGATTTGTAATATTGAATCTGCACCGTTCGGAATTGGTGCGCCAGTCATTATTCGGTAAGCGCATCCCACTTCTACGTTTGATGTTTCGATATCAGATCCCGCCTGAGATAAACCTGTTATTTTTAGAGTGCTCGGGGGATTTAGTGTATCTTCAAAGCGCATTGTAAAAC
>Ga0308019_10002363_pt1 | contig 10801 bp, 9 predicted proteins | sample Neamet284_FD_203135 | JGI IMG/M metagenome (GOLD analysis project Ga0308019, IMG submission 203135) | Marine microbial communities from water near the shore, Antarctic Ocean - #284 | ecosystem: Environmental > Aquatic > Marine > Unclassified | place: Southern Ocean | collected 2014-10-01
TTATCGATGTCTTGAGGAGCTACTTTGAGCAATTCTTCACCTAGTTCAGCATCCAGCGGCAGGGCTTGGACTAAACCCCCTTTGTAAAGCGCTATAATTTTGTGTAACTGACCTAAAGCGTCATCCAACTCATTAAGCTCTAAATTCTTTTCTAAGTGCACCGACACACCAGTCACAGCTTGCTCAAAGGCCACTTGGGCAATCAAACTGGTAAGCCAGAGGGCAAGCCTGTCTTTAGGTTTTGCCTTAGTGGGCCTACTAAGAATAACGTTTAGCAAGCTGTTTTCGTCCTTAGGGTCGCCGTGTAAGGGTAATTGATCTTCTATGGTCACCCCTAATATATTGATTGAAACCCGATGCTTTTCTACCTGCTCATAACCCAGCATTTGTAGCTCATCTACTAGCGCCTCTGCTTGCTCTTGGCTGGTGTCAATAATACTGGCTGCAAGATGACTTTCTGGCAACTGCCCATTCAATTGATACTCTTCTCTAACAGCCTTACACGCCTCAGGCTCATGAGATAACACCGCAGATAACATGTGTTGCCGCAATTTATACTCAACTAATTTGGAGCTGTCAAAGGGTTCATCATCGTCTAGCTCTAGGTCATAATCGTGTAAATATAAACCTAAACTTTGATTCGCAAAGGTGCGACCTGGATTTTCTAAAAATCGCGCTAAATCACTCACAGTAAGCGATTTTATTTGTGCTGGCGGCGCCACAACACTGTGCTCTTCATCAAGACTGTGAGCTTGCAGCAAACGTAACCAAGAAGTCTCAAAACTAGGGTTAGATAGGGGATTAAAGTTATCTTGACTGAAGCTATGCAAAGGTAATTGACGAAGCTTTGAGTCCGATTGTGTTGGATTAAAGTTCCAACCATAGCCCCTAGTCAGGTAGTCCATTAATTCAGACAACACCAAACTGGGTTGGCGTGGAGAATTGTTTTTGCTATCGACGCCTTGGTAACTGAAATACAAACAAGACCGGGCACTGATTAACGCTTCCAAAAATAAGTAACGGTCATCTCCACGACGCGAGCGGTCACCTACCCTGCGATCTTCTTGGGCCATCAGGTCAAAGTCTAATGGTTTAGATTGCCGAGGGTATTGCCCATCATTAAGGCCCAGCATTGCTACCACTTTAAATGGAATACTACGCATTGGCACCATAGAGCAAAAGGTGATTTTTCCGGTGATGAAGGCTTGGCTACTGCTTGCTACAGACAGCTTTTGCGTTAGACTATAGCGTACTACTTCCAAGGTGATGGTTTGGCTATAATCAACTTGCTCTACCCACATGGCCATATTGCCAATAGCTGTGGTTAAACATTCTTTGGCCTGTTCCTCGTTGCGCTCAGAGGCTTGGTCGTCGGCAAAAAACTCGTCAATCATACCCGTAAGATAGCCCCTCCAAGACGCACCCGTACGAGAGGTATTAAGGTGCCTTGCGTGCCCCTGTAGTTGCTCTAACACCTGCATCAAGCGACCTAAAAGTACAGCCTCGTTACCCTCTACATCTGCCAACAACCAGTCATCTTGATATCTTAGTGACTGGCCACCTTGAGCAAAACCAAGCAATAAGCGCTTCAGCCCCCAAGACCAACTATGCGTGCTTGTGGATTCTTCTTGGCCCAGCGTGTTGGCTTTATGACGCTCATCTAGCCCCCAATGGACACAGGCATTAGCCAACCACACAGCAATCGTTTCAAGTTCAGCTGGGTCTATACCAAACTTTCGCTGTATCGCTGGCAACCGTAAAAAGTCTAATATAGAAGACACTTGGAATCGGCTGTCAGGCAATTGTAAAAGCTGTAAGTAGGCGGCGACTAAAGGCTCTGAATCTTGGGGTTTACGGTCTGCAATAGAGCACGGCAATTGTGGCGTTTCCGTTTTATTAGAATCCGACCAAGAGCCATTCCAGGAACCAAACTGCCTACCATGGGTATCAAATACAGCCCCCACAAAGGCAGCATAATCCTCTACTTGTGGGCACATCACTAATATGTCACTAGGCTTAAGGCTGGGATCTTGTTGAAACTTGCCAAGCAACCAGTCATGTAAACCTTGTAACTCTCTCAAGGCACTGGAACCACTGGCAAACACAAGGCTGTCGTCTACCTTATGATGATGATCTTTACGAGCATCTTCTAGGTGCAAAATGTCTTGTTGAATCTGCTGTAACGTAGACAGATGTGCACTAGCACTAATAGGTTCTGCTTCTTCAAAAGCGTCTATATTATAACTGTCTTGCTGCTGTAATAGCCGGAAAAACTCCTTGCCTTGACTACCTAAATTAGCCAATAAGGGATTGCCGCCATCCACTAACACGTCATCATCTTTCTGGGCTAACCAATGTTTAAGGTGGGTAGCCGCAATGGCTTTTTCAGACTGAATATGACCCCAATATTCGGCACAGGGGTTAAGGTGAAATACATGTACCTGCGTATGTTGAGCTAAGGCTGAAAAAACCTCCAATGTAGCCGGCGCCATGGTATTAAGGGCAAAAAGACAAATTTGTTGAGGCAATTCTTTGCGCTTAGCCTCTGTTAGCTGAGAAAGGCAGCGTATTAATTTTCCCTGAATATCGATAGGATGGCGCCCATCTTGTTGACATAAAATGGCCCACAATTCAGCTTGCCAATGCTCTGCTTGGCCTTCCATTTGCCATTGATTAAGCCAGTCGGGTCGGTAGAGTATATACTGCTCGAAAAGGTCGGCTAGTGCGCTGGCAAGCTGGAAGCGTTTTAGGAGGTCGTCTGGAGTTTTTGTGCGATCTTTAGGCGCTGACTGCCAGTAGCGATTGGCCTCAGAGAAAGCTTGGTTGGTGAGAATCGCTTCACTTGCCAATACATCATCAATACGCCAAACCAAGGCCTCACGTTGATAAGGTGGTTGCTGAGGTACTTGATCATCACCCAATAGTTGACGCGCTAGTTGCCAAACAAACTTTCCAGGCAACGGGAAATGAATGTTCATGGCAATGCCGTTCTGAGTGGCTAGTTGCGTATTAAGCCAATGCTGCATGCCTGTGTTTTCAACGATAACTTGAGCAGAATCCAACACCCCAGCAATACCGCCAGGTTGTCCAAGCTTCAACACATGGTTCAGCAATACAGCCAGATCTTCTAGCCTATTTGCAGGGTACACCATGAGTTGTTTTGCTGCAGCCATCCACCTTATTCCTTGTGTATTAACTTATTTTTCAAGCATTACAGGCCATACGCCGTTATAACCGTTGAGTTATTTGCACCGTCATATGCTGATCAGCATCACTTAAGTGCACCTGATCTTCTTCAATAATGCATCCCAAGTTCATCGTTTTAAGCAATAACTTTTCTAACGAACCAGCAGCTTCCACATCGATATGAAAAACCTTTACCTTTTTATTGGCAGACAGACTTGAGCGATTCTTCTCCAACCAAATATCGGCTTTATTATCATGATAGGTATAAATAGACACCTGCTCGGCTTTACCACTGGCCTGGCGAATACGCTTTTCATCGGGCATTCCCAGTTCAATCCAATGAACAATATTTCCGGTTAAATCCCGCTGCCACAAGTCAGGTTCTTCCACTGAACTAATGCCCTTTGTTAGCTCAAGGTCCTCATGTGCAGCATGTAAAAAGGCAATTATCCGGCACATTAAACGAGTTTCGTTTTCAGACGGATGTTTCGCAACCGTTAGGCTGTAATCAGCGTAATGGTGACTGTTAAGGTTAGATAGGTTTAGATTTGCCTTGTAAATGGTAGCGCCTATAGCCATGTTTTTTCTCTATGCTAGGTTTTAATAGGTACGTCTATTAGAATCACTGCTAGACTATCACGAACACCCCTTTTAAGTGAGCGAAAAACATGACATCAACACCTATTTACGGCATAGGCGACGGCACCTACAAAACCATTGGTGGCGAGGCTGGCGTGCGGGAATTGGTAGATCGCTTCTATTCTATTATGGCCCACACTAAGGACTATCAGCCCTTATTTAACTTACACCCCAACAATGATGGCAGCGCTAGTGTCACCACCAAAGACAAACTGTCTCGTTTTTTAATGGCATGGATGGGCGGGAAACGCACCTATCACTTGGCGTACGGTTCTATGAATATTCCCGCGGTCCACGCTCATCTAGATGTCACACCAATATTGGTAAGCAACTGGTTAAACTGTATGTCTGAAGCTTTAACAGTCCTAGGCCATGATCGCGAATTTAACGATTATTTAATAAGCCAACTGGCTATACCTGCCGAGCGAATACGTATAGCTTCACAATGCCATAAAGCCATCGCTACATAATCACTTACCAATACGGGAACTGAGCAATAAGTTGGTCTCAGTGGTTTCAATCCCCCTCACTTGGCGAATTTTTGACAGCGCTGCGTCAAAGCTCTCTAGGTCTGCAGCTCTAATTTCAACAGCTAAATCCCAGCGTCCGTTAGTGGTGTATATTTTACTTACTTCAGAGATCAGTTTCATCTCAATGATACCCTGTTCTTCCAAATTAGGGACCGTAGTAATCATTACCCATCCACGCACCTTTTCATTGAAAAAATCTTTTCGCACCACCGCAGCATAACCTGTAATCACGCCGCTAGATTCTAACTTTTCGATACGTTTGCTCACTGTAGATCGCGTTAGCCCTAACGCCTGCGCCATATTTTGAACGGACATACGGCCATCTTTTTGCAACAGGCTCACAATGGCCTGGTCTTTGTTATCTATGAATTGTGACATTATCTGCACTACTCCCATACTCGCTACGAAAGTATTTAATTATAGTAAAAATATACTTTTTGTAAAAATAAATATTCATATTGAGTACTTTTATTATAAATCTATACATAATATATACTTATATTAACACAAAAAGTACAATAAAATTAGGCTAATGGGCATACAACTTGTATACGCCGAAAATGCTCGGAGACAGCAATGACAACTCAACAAAGTGAACATGTACGCCTTGCAGAAGTAAAAGCCATAAGAGGCGACTTAGTGGCTATGGAGTTTTTAGCACGACGTTTTTTTGAAGGTAGAGGAGCGGTTCAGAGCTTTCAGAAGTCTTATTACTGGTCGACCCTAGCGTTAAATAAGGGCGTAACCTATTTAACCAGTTTGAATAGGTTTGCGTTAAAAAAGTTAACCGAAGAAGAACGAGCATCTATAGAAGAGGATTTAAAAAGTTAGCTTATAACTCGCCTGATATAAATAGCTCCTGTGCGCCTAGATCCAACATAGCTGCACTTAATGCGCAGGCCACGCAAACTAGGTACACAGCCACTCTTGCCACTGCGCACCAACAACAATTAACTCTACTATACGGCTGCTACTTAACCTTACACTGAGGGATTTGATCAGCAACTGGTTTACCTAATGCCAATCTAAGCGCTCGCTCCTCATCAACCACAGACTGAGGGAACTGGCTCATAAAACAACAGCAAACATTTTCATCAATCATTGTTCTTGGCCCATGGGGATGAGCAATGTGCCTATACGGCTCATGTGTATGTCCATGATCAGAATGGCTATGCGCTTCATCCTTTTGGTGCGAATGATCATGGCTATGACTATGGTCATGGTCATGGCTGTGTGAATGAGCTTCCGATGCAGGCGACTCTGGCTGGGACTCTGATTCAACCTCTGGCTGAAACTCTGCATGATGATGATGGACCGTAACTTCACCGGCAGCTAACCTGGCTTGAAATTTTTCCATAAGGCCATTATTAACCGCAGGTTGGGCCACAGTTTCTTCAAACCTCTCAACAAAGGTATTGATAACGTGAGACTGATCCCGCAGGTAATCTGCAACATGAAAACTAACGTCTGGATTCTCAGCGGCAACCTTGTCAACATAAGAGTGAATGCGGCCAATTAACTTGCCTGAAAAAAGAAAATATGGGGCAACCACAATTTTCTTAAACCCAAGCTTCAACGCCATTTCTAAACCTCGACCAACCGATGGAAAAGTCACTCCAGAGTAAACTGTTTCACACCAACCAAAACCCATGTTTTCTGCCACTATACGGGTTAATTTCGAAACCTCCGCATTGGCTTGCGAGACCGATGTACCCCGACCAACAACAACCAGCATGGTGTCGTATAAATCACCAGGTTTTGGCATTTCGGCTAGGTCGATCGCTTCCATAATTCTATGTTGAAAGGCCATGATCATTTCGTCATGTAAACCAAGTTCTTGGCCATATTTAATCGTAAGTGCAGGATTTTTCTGCATATACGTAATTAATACTGATGGGATATCATTTTGTGCGTGTGTCGCCGAAAACAACATACCGGGCACTGCATAGATATTAGTTATACCCTTTGCGATCAAGCGATCCAAGGCCATGTGAATATTGGGTGATGAATATTCCAAAAACCCATATTCAACCTCTAGCTGGGGGAACCTAGCTCGTAATCCAGTCGCCAGCAGGCTGAACTCTTCTTCAGCAATTTTGGCTCGGCTACCATGACCGCAAATAATGATTCCAGAATTGGCGGGTAAAGAATTTAATAATGACATGAGGATCTCCTTAAGTTGCCGATTATACAGTCAGATAGACAAGGTTGAATACCCGATGCGTCGAAATATCAGCCATCAAAGGGGTTCATTTATAATTGAATTAAACGTGAGTATAGGTTTGCTGATGAGCTTAAATCAGTTGGCTTTTAAAAAATAGTTTTAATTATGAGAGTAAACCACTCTGAGTCTAGCTTAGTTGCCATTACGGATGTGGCTCTGAGAGCCAGTGAATATGTCTTGCTCAGCCAGTACGGAGTTAGTTGATGCGTCGATGATGTGTGTCGTCATACGGGTTGCCTATCTGCTGCTCATATTGTCTTGAACATAATGGATTAAAGGTGGATTGTATATGAACACCTGCGTGGGTAGACTAACATCCGTTTCTTGCTAAGTTATGTGTCTTCGCTAGTTTGTCTAAAATATATAACCACGCAATATTCGGATGGTTTGGTATCCAACTTATCTTTAAACTATCGTTTTCAACTAACGAATAAGGTTTTTATAGTGGCATCAATAGCGACATCATCTATTAACACATCCATGGGCGCACGAGAGTGGCTTATGTTGATTGCCTTGTCTGTTTTGTGGGGAGGGTCATTCTTTTTTGTTGGCGTTGCCGTTTCTGAGCTGCCACCTCTTACCATAGTCACCTTACGCGTAGGGCTAGCAGCAATTACCCTTTGGGCGATAGCTTTAATTATGGGCTTGCGCCCTCCCAAAAGCATAAAGATATGGCTGGCCTTCATTGGTATGGGTTTACTGAATAATGTGATCCCTTTTAGTTTGATTGTTTGGGGGCAAACACACATTGCTTCAGGGCTAGCGTCAGTGCTTAATGCAACCACACCTTTGTTTGGTGTGGTTGTGGTTGGTTTACTTTTAGCAGATGAGCGTGCTACACCAATGAAATTAATAGGTGTGGCTGTTGGTTTTGTGGGTGTGGTTATGATGATTGGTATGCCTAGCATAGATGTAGCAGGGCAAGGCAGCACTCTTGCTCAAGTGGCTATATTGGTTGCCGCATTATCCTATGCCTTCGCTAGTGTTTTTGGACGTCGTTTTAAAGCGATGGAGCTTAAGCCTATTATTATTGCGGCGGGGCAAGTGACTGGATCCAGCTTAGTGTTGGCTCCTGTGGCTTTGTATATTGACGGCCCCCTAGATTTATTTGGCCCTAACGCTCCTAGCTTTGCAACCTGGGCGTCTATACTAACCTTGGCTGTGTTCTCTACGGCGTTGGCCTATGTTCTCTATTTTAAGATACTGGCTTCGTCAGGGGCTACTAATATACTGCTCGTTACTTTGTTAGTTCCAGTGTCGGCTATACTGTTAGGCTCACTGTTTTTGAATGAAACGCTAGAGTGGATTCACTTTGTAGGGATGGGGCTTATTGCAGTAGGCTTGTCGGCTATTGATGGGCGCCTAATAACGGTTACATTGAGCCGTATAAAGGCCTTCAAAAAACCTGCGTGATTTACACGGGCATATACTCTCTTGTATGTTTATAGTTCACTCCCTCCTACCCATGATGGTGGTTACACTGTGGTAAATCTAATGGTTATGGCCCTAGTCCCAATAGGTGGGCGTTAGGGCCACTTTAACGAGGCCTGAGTAACGGTGAAGGTTGAGGGAGGGGTGTTGTAAACAGCTTATAAAGTATCTTTAAGGGTGACTTTAGTTAGTCCAATAAATGCTTGTTAGCACTGGCCTTGCCACAGCTGTACAAGGAGGGTCTTTGTGTAACACCAACTGTGACACCTGAGCGCAAGCTTGATGCCACTGCAGGCCTCGTAGTGCCGTTGTGAAGCGTATAGATTAAGCGTCTTAGCGCCACTCATAGGAAAGGAACTGTAAGGATGGCTGTCTCCGGTCACCAACATTTGAGAGCACAGCACAGCCACTGTTTAGGTCAACGGTTCGACCCCGTTAGGCTCCACCATTTATTCTTATAATTAGCCGGCATGAATCTTAGCGTTCAGCTCGCTTTTTTGTTGCTGGTGCTGGGGGTTGGTACAAGACTAAGCTATTTAATTACACCTGTAACTTCATAAAGCCTTTAAGAAGTCTGAAGTATATGTGTGATAGGTTGAGTGCGATATTGGCCAGTATAAACGCCAATATACGAGTACAACGAGGCTATGGCGCTACATTCAATCACTTAAATCACGGAAGTCGTCAATAAAGCCATTTAGCTTTTTAACTAGTTTACTGCGCTGCTGGTTTGTTAATGTTTGGTTTAAATTAAATAATAACTGCATTACTAGGCGTTTGTTTTTCTCAATAACGCGGCGATAGCTAGCTGATCTAAGTTGGTCTGGGTTGGCGAACAATACCGTTAGATTTTGTTCCAGTTGCTGTTCATCGTGGCGCTCAGCTACTGCTGCCTGCATTCTAGTGCGCCATTGAATAGCCTGAACTAGTGAAAACTCTTTGGTCGGTTCCATGCTCTGTGCCCATTGAGCAATTAAAGCCTTTTGCTCCTTATTTAACTTGCCAATGACGTTAACTATTTTTTCACTAACATAGGCTTCACGATCTTCTACAGTTTGTGTGCTAGTACCACTTTCAATATCCTTGGCATCATCGACTTCTTTTTCAATTAACATCTCAAAGAAGTCGTTAATTTGTTGATCATTCAGATTTGATATAATGTCTACGGCAGCGGGTAGGGTTTTAATAACGATTCGCTGCCAGCTTTCTCTGAGGTTATTATAGGACACTTCCAATTGATCAACCGTCATGCCACTTTCTAGTCCTATCGAAAGTTTTTCTAGCTGGTCGGCGTATTGGGGCAATTCATCACTACGATGCCAGTCAATGAGTTGGGAAATCTCGTCTTTAACCAGCAAGCGTTGGTCTCGATTAAATTTAACATAATCTTTTAGCTCCCAGTACAAGCCCCAATCTAGAAAATTGTAAGCAAGTTTAATGGTGCACCCGCTAGCAGACACGCTAATAACAAGCACTGCCAATAGAGCACGCAAAGCCTTGTAATTCAGCTTTAGTATTCCCATTGATCAAATTACCTTTTAGTTGTCATTAACTTGACTCACATACGTATTGAGGAGTTTACTTAAAGCAGGCAAAATGGTCAAAAAAATAGTAAAAGGCAGGCCATGTATTGTGCGCTACCACCTAGCTTCTCAACTAAAAGGCTATTCCTCCTTTAAAGGAATCCGTTAACACTTTTTCTAGCACTAAGGCAACGCCTTGGCCAACGCCTACACACATGGTGCACAGGGCATAACGTCCACCGGAGTGTATTAATTGGTTAACAGCAGTGGTGACGAGGCGTGCACCGCTCATGCCTAAGGGATGGCCTAACGCAATGGCTCCACCTAGGGGATTTACCCTGGTGTCATTATCTGCTAAGCCAAGTTGGCGTGTGCAGGCTAATGCTTGAGCTGCGAAGGCTTCATTGATTTCTATAACATCGATTTGGTCCATGCTTAAACCTAAGCGTTTTAGTAGCTTTTTAGTGGCTGGCACGGGACCAATGCCCATAATGTTTGGTTCAACGCCCGCCACCGCCATGCCAAGAGTAGGGCGGAGGCTCAATCATTAATACCAGACGAATTTCCGGCGGAAGTAGTATTTGCCATTTCTGTTGTACAAATAGCTTGCGGGGAGGATAATCAACTGGTGTGACAGCACGAGTAGCATCTCCATTGGTAGCCGTATCGTGAACATGGTTCAAGACGAGGCGTAGCATTCTGAAAGACTTACAGGCTAAGGGATAGAGCCACACAACGTAGCGAGGGACACAGTCCCGAGCGGGTGTTTAACAGTAGGAAATAAACTAAGAGATGGTCCGGAGCCGCACTCACACATTAACCTAAAAGCCTTTATTGATGAGCATTCTCACAACTAATAAGTATTTTATACCCCCTTTTATACCCCCAATGTATGATAAAAACAGGTTGCACTGAATGCCTAGCGCTCGAGATAAGACTCAATAAAGACCCCGTCGGTCGTATAGAACTTTGAATAAAACACCATGCTAAAACGCATCTTGTGAGCTTTCTCGTAGAACATACCGCCACAACCTGGATGCTCAAAGTCAGTCTTGTGTTCCCCGTGATACATAAAATCACCCCTATCCTAAAGCCACCTCCTTCCTTGGCAGGCTTGTAGGGAACAACAACATAACTACTGCACTTCAAACATCACTCTTGGCCAGTCCGCGCTTCAGCTAACTCAGTGTATTTAGCGTAGATATTAATGGCCTCACCCGATGATATCGATATAAGTGCGTTTTAGCGCGAGATGTCTCTACCTACCC
>Ga0308019_10002364_pt1 | contig 10797 bp, 8 predicted proteins | sample Neamet284_FD_203135 | JGI IMG/M metagenome (GOLD analysis project Ga0308019, IMG submission 203135) | Marine microbial communities from water near the shore, Antarctic Ocean - #284 | ecosystem: Environmental > Aquatic > Marine > Unclassified | place: Southern Ocean | collected 2014-10-01
AACAGGTCTTTCAATTATATTATGCATTCCTAGAATTCCAGATTGTGGAGGGTTAATAATTGGAGTTGACAACATTGAACCAAAAACACCACCATTGGAAATAGTAAATGTTCCACCGGTCATATCATCAATAGTTATTTTTCCATCTCTTGCGGTAATTGCTAGACGTTTTATCTCAGATTCAATACTTTTAAATGAAAGAGATTCTGCATTTCTAACAACTGGAACCATTAAACCCTTGGGGCCCGAAACTGCAACTGAAATATCACAATAATCATAAGTGATTTGCTGATCTCCTTCAATCATTGAATTAACATCAGGATACATTTTCAATGCTCTAACAACTGCTTTTGTGAAAAAACTCATAAATCCTAAACCTACTCCATGTTTTAAAGTAAACGACTCTTTAAACTTTTTTCTTATTTCAAATATTTCCGACATGTCTACCTCATTAAAAGTAGTTAACATGGCTGTTTCATTTTTAGCTGAGACTAGTCTTTCTGCAACTTTTCTTCGCAATAATGACATTTTTTTAGTTGTCTGTTCTCTATTGCCATTTTCAGGTAAAGATCCCATTGAAACTTTAGCTTTAATCACATCAGTTTTAGTTATTCTTCCATCCCTACCTGTACCTTTTAATGAAGAAATATTTATGTTTTTTTCAGAAATCAATTTTTTTGCAGCTGGAGATGGTGACCCTGAAGCATATGTTTTATTCTCTGTTTTTAAAACACCTGAAGACTTTTGGATATCAATTTTTTCCTCTCTTTTATCTTTATTTTCAATCGAAGGTTTACCCTCAGTATCAATTATACAAACTATTTCTCCTACTGCAACTGCATCACCTTCATCAGCTTTAAAGGTTATTATTCCACTAACTTCTGCAGGAAGTTCAAGTGTAGCTTTGTCAGAATCTACTTCAGCTACAGCCTGATCTTTTTCAACATAATCTCCATTTTTAACAAGCCATTGAGCAATTTCAACTTCTGTTATTGACTCTCCAGGAGACGGTACTTTCATTTCTAAAATCATAATATCTTATCTTTTATATAGAACCATTTGCAGTAATTACAATCATAATGTATCCAACAACAATAATTACACATCCAAACCACCAATATTTCTTACACATTAATTTAGTCCATTTATTTCCACCCCACATAGGAAAATTATTATTTTTTGACATTTTTTAAACTTTTGATTTATTTTTTATTTCGTTTTTGATTGTTTTTTGAGGAATCAAAAACATATTCTATAACCTCATCATGACGTTTTTTAAAACGTGTAGAACTACCTGCTGCTGGTGTTCCATACATTCTACGACTTGCAGCTCGCATTTGTTGGGCCTGTGAAAGATTTAATAATAAATAACTCCAAGCTCCCATATTTCTTGGCTCTTCTTGAGCCCAAACAATATCATTAGCATTTTTATATTTTGAAATTACTTCTTTTATTTCTTTTTCAGGCAATGGAAATAATTGTTCTAATCTGACAAGGGCTAGATCATCAAACCTGTTTTTTATTTCTCTGGCCTTATAAAGGTCATAATAAAATTTTCCAGAACAAAATACTAGAGTTTTAACATTTAACTCTTTTACTTCTGAGTCATCTATAACTGCATTAAATTCTCCCTCATAAAACTCTCTTGTTTTTGAAACTGCTTTTGGATGTCTTAGTAAACTTTTTGGAGTAAAAACAATTAATGGTTTCCTGTATTTTGCTTTTAATTGACGTCTCAAAACATGAAACATATTTGCAGGAGTGGAACAATTAACAACAAACATATTGTCTTTTGCACACATTTGTAGATATCTTTCGATTCTAGCCGATGAATGTTCAGCACCCTGACCTTCATATCCATGAGGCAGAAGCATTACCAACCCGTTTTGAAGTTTCCATTTGTCTTCTGCAGATGTTATGTATTGATCAATTATAATTTGAGCCCCATTAGAAAAATCTCCAAACTGAGCTTCCCATATTGTTAAAGTGTTTGGACTGGCCATTGCATAACCATAATCAAATCCAAGAACTGCGTATTCAGATAACAAGGAATTGTATACCCTAAACTTTCCCTGATCTTTATTTATATCATTTAATAAAACGATTTCTTCTTCAGATTCTTCAGTAACTAAAATAGCATGGCGATGCGAAAATGTTCCTCTCTCAACATCTTGTCCTGACAATCTAATATCATGACCTTCACTAAGAAGTGTTCCATAAGCAAGTAACTCACCCATTGCCCAGTCTAATGAGTCTGATTCAAAAAACATTTTTTTTCTATCTGCTATTAATCTTTCGGCTTTTCTTAAGAACTTTTTATTTTCGGGTAATGTAGTAATTGCTTTAGCGACTATCGTCAAGTCTTTAGAAGAGACTTTAGTTACAATCTTTTTTTTCATTCCAATCTCATCTACTCTTTCTGTATATGGGGCAATATTTTTCCACTCATCTTCCATAAACTGTGTGATTACAGTTTTTTCTAGTTTTCTAGAGTCTTCAAGGTTTTGTTCTAAGAACTCTTTGTATTCTTTTTCAAGAATAGCAACATGGTTTTCATCAATTATACCCTGTGAGATAAGATCAGCAGCATATATATCTCGAGAATTTGGATGACTTGCAATTTTTTTATAAAGCTGCGGTTGAGTAAATCTGGGTTCATCACCTTCATTGTGTCCATATCTTCGATATCCAAGTAAATCTATAAACACATCCCTTCCAAATTGCATACGATAATCCAAAGCAAAAAGAACCGCATGAACAACTGCCTCAGCATCATCAGAATTAACATGCAAAACAGGAGATAAAGTAACTTTCCCGACATCTGTACAGTATGTACTTGATCGAGCATCAAGATAGTTTGTAGTAAAACCTATTTGATTATTGACAACAATATGAACAGTCCCTCCGGTGCCATATCCTTTAAGAAGTGCCATTTGAGTTATTTCATAAGGCAAGCCCTGTCCTGCTATTGCTGCATCACCATGAACTATTATAGGGAGAACTTTGTTAGTGTCTCCATCAAATTTATTTTCTAATTTTGAGCGTGTAATTCCTTCCACTATCGCTCCAACAGTTTCAAGATGTGAAGGGTTAGGAGCAATACTCATGTTGATCTTTTTTCCTGTATCGGTAACCCTATTAGATGACCAACCTAAGTGATATTTAACATCTCCATCAAAAATAACCTCCTCATAGTCCTTTCCATCAAATTCACTAAATATATCTTTACTTGACTTCCCAAATATATTTGTTAAAGTATTTAATCTTCCCCGGTGAGCCATTCCCATGACAAATTCTTCAACACCTTTTTCTGCGGCAGCTTCAACAATAGCATCAAGAGCAGGAATTAAAGATTCTCCTCCTTCTAACGAAAATCTTTTTTGACCCACATATTTGGTATGAAGAAAGTTTTCAAAACTTATAGCTTGATTTAATTTTTTTAAAATATGTTTTTTTTGATCAAAGGAGAAGTTAGGGTGATTGTCATTTATATTTAATCGTTCTTGAATCCAATTTAATTTTTTTGGATCACGGATATACATGTATTCAACTCCTATAGCATCACAATAGACTTGTTTTAAATGCTTTATTGTAACACTAAGAGGACTAGGCCCTATACCTATAACAGATCCGGCGTTAAAAACAGTACTTAGATCTGATTCAGATAAACCAAAATTTTCTATATCAAGTGTTGGTGAGTACTTTCTTCTGTCTCGAACAGGATTTGTTTTGGTAAACAAGTGACCTCTAGTTCGGTAACCATCAATTAACTTTATAACCTGAAATTCTTTTCTTAATGACTCTGGAACTTCGCTGTAATCAGCTATGTTATCTGCATTACTCTCTAGACCAAAATCAAAACCCTGAAAAAAAGCCCTCCAACTAGGCTCCATAGTATCAGGAGATTTTAAATACCTATCATACTGTTCTGAAAAGTAAGTAGTATGTGCAGCGTTCAGGAATGAATAATTGTCCATTAATCAAATTCTAAGAGTCCTTATACGTGTAAAATTACACATTTATAGGCAACCACTAACCTTCATTTAATAATAAATTAAATCATTTAAATATGTGAATAATAAAAAGTAAAAAAGGGTCTCAAAAAAGATTATATCATAAAATATTTTTTAATTTTTGTATCATGTTTGCATTAATTGATTGTAATAATTTTTATGTCTCTTGCGAGAGAGTTTTTCAACCACAGTTTGACAAAAAACCTGTTGTAGTTTTATCAAACAATGATGGCTGTGTTATCTCGAGAAGTAATGAAGCAAAAGCACTAGAAATACCGATGGGAGCAGCAGCTTTTAAGTATAAAAAGCAATTTAAAAAATATAATATAAAAGTTTTTTCATCTAATTATGCTCTTTATGGAGATATGAGTAGAAGAGTGATGAGTATTTTAGAGAGCTACAGTCCAAATATCGAAATATATAGTATTGATGAAGCTTTTTTAAAGCTTACAAGTTTTAATAATTTAGATATAACAGAGGAGAGTTATAAGATAAAAAAACAAATCTATCAATGGACCGGAATTCCTGTTTCGATTGGCTTGGCTCCTAGTAAATCTTTAGCTAAAATTGCTAATAAAATTGCTAAAAAATTTAATCATCAAACTCTAGGGGTTTATAGCTTAGATAGTCAAGAAAAAATAAACAAAGCCCTTAAATGGACTACTATTGAAGATGTTTGGGGTGTTGGTCGCAGATATGCTAAACTTCTAAGATCTATAGGTGTTAAAAATGCTCTAGAGTTCATTAACCTTCCTGATCAGTGGGTTAAAAAAAATATGAATGTTTTAGGGCTTAGGTTAAAAAAGGATTTATCAGGATTATCTTTTATTAAATTAGAAGAGATAAGGTCTCAAAAAAAATCAATTGCTACCACAAGAAGCTTTGAATCTATATTAACTAACTTGTCTGATATAGAAGAACGTGTTTCTACTTTTGCGACAAGCTGTGCTGAAAAGTTACGCATACAAAACAGTTGTTGTACTAGCTTGTTAGTCTTTGTGAGGAGTGATCCATTTAAAAAAGAACAACAATATAGCAATAGCTGTGTAATACAACTAAGCAATGCAAGTAACTCCAGCTTAACTCTTAGCAAACAAGCTATTTATGGACTACGAAAGATTTTTAAACCTGGAATCTCTTATAAAAAAGCAGGTGTTTTAGCTTTAGGTCTAACGTCAAAAAAAAATCATCAATTAAATATTTTTGAACCAAATATAGTTAAACATGACAGTCTCATGAAAGCAATAGACTCTATAAATTACAGGCATGGATCTAATCGAATAAAGCTAGCAAACCAAGATCTTAATCGTGTATGGAAAATGAAACAAAACAATCTTTCACCTAAATTCACCACAGTTTTAAAAGATATTATAAAAGTAAAATGATTAATAAAAAACTAATTTTTTTTAAACCTGATACTCAAAATAAAAAATACTTCCCTTTAGTAAGCGAGGGCATTTCTGCAGGATTCCCATCACCAGCAGAGGATTTTAAAGAACTAAAAATAAGTATTGATCAGGAGGTTGTAAAAAATGAATCTGCTACATTTTTCGCAAGAGTTGATGGACAATCAATGCAGGGAGCTGGATTAGATGATGGAGATTTAATAGTAATTGACAGGAGCAAAGAGCCTGAAAATGGAAAAATAGCAGTTTGTTTTATAGATGGAGAATTTACAGTAAAAAGACTGAAAGTTGAAGAAGACTGTGTCTATTTGATGCCAGAAAACTCAAAGTATAAAGCTCTGAAGGTAACCAGTGAAAATCAACTTATCATATGGGGAATAGTTACTTATGTAGTTAAAAAAGTTTAAATATTATAAACGTTCATAAATACCTGCTATTCCTTGACCTCCGCCCACGCATGCTGTTACCATTCCGTATTTCTGATTCTTTCTTTTCATTTCATTGAGTAGTTGAACACTTAATTTTGCACCTGTACAACCTAAAGGATGTCCCATAGCAATAGCTCCACCATTAACATTAACACTTTCAGGATCTAAACCTACCTCTTGAATGACAGCTAAAGCTTGAGTTGCAAAAGCTTCATTGAGCTCAGTTTGCTGAATGTCTTTAATATTTAGACCTGCTTGATTTAAAGCTTTCGGAATAGCTACACATGGACCAATACCCATATAAAGAGGATCAACACCACCCACAGCACAACTTATTAATCTTGCAATGGGCTCAAGATTTAATTCTTTAACCATTTTCTCACTTACAATTAGGGTAAAGGCAGATCCGTCAGAAGTTTGAGATGCATTTCCAGCAGTTACAACACCCTTTTGGCGAAATGCCGGCCTAAGTCTAGCTAGGCCTTCTAAAGAAGTGTCACGTCTAACTCCTTCGTCTTGACTAACAGTGTGAGTTTTTGTAACTCTTTTTCCATCTTCTACAAAAACTTCGTCAACTGTAATAGGGACAATTTCATTATCAAACTTTTTAGAGTCAATAGCAGCTCCAGCTTTAGCATGAGAATTAACTGCAAACTCATCAGACATTTCACGAGTTATTCCATATTTATCAGCAACAGCCTCAGCTGTAGCGCCCATAGAAACATGATAATTAATATTCTCTAGATTAGCTTTAAAACTTGGGGCAAGCTTATAACCTGTCATTGGAATCATACTCATGCTTTCTGTGCCTCCAGCAATATATATATGACCAAACCCAGCTTTTATTTTTCCAACTGCCATAGATATAGACTCAAGACCTGAGGCACAATATCTATTTATCGTTATACCTGGGACTTCTTTACCTAAAGCTCTTGCAGCAATCAATCTTCCTATCTGCAACCCTTGTTCTCCTTCAGGATTTGCACATCCTACAATTACATCATCAACTAATTTAGGGTCTAAATTTTTAGTGTTGGATAATAAATACTTTATTACATCAACAGCTAGATCGTCTGATCGATAATTTTTAAATCCACCTTTATGAGCTTTACAAACTGCAGATCTATAACCTTTTACAATATATGCTTCCATTTTTAAGTATTTTTAATTTCTTAGAGGTTTATTATTCATTAATAAATATTGAATCCTATCTAAAGTTTTTTGATTACCCAGCAAAGACAGCATCCCTTCTCTTTCTAGATCAAGAAGATATGTTTCACTTACTTTTTGAGAGCTTGTTAAGTCACCACCAGAGATAATAAATGCAATTTTACGAGCAATTTCAACATCATATTCAGACATATAACCTCCCAAGTAAAATTCATTAACAGCAGAGTACAATACGCTTAAACCTGTTCGGCCTAGAACCTCAATGTCAGTTCTTACAGAAGGCGGCACGTAATTGAATGCCATTTGTAATACTTTTTTCTTAGCCTCCCCAATATTTCTTTGGACATTACAACAAACTTCATCCCTCTCTTCCTTCAAAAAACTAAGATCATAAGCTTCACGTGCAGATGTAGAAATAGTTGCAGTGGCAATTGTTTTGAAATGGTTTATGAGAGTTGGAATTTTAACATCTCCTTCAAAAAACTTATCAGATGCCCTAAGAGCCATTTCTTTGACCCCTCCTCCTGCAGGTAATAACCCAACACCAACTTCAGGTAATCCAATATATGATTCAGCTGCATAGACACCTGCATCGCAATGCATAGCTATTTCACATCCCCCTCCAAAAACATACCCTTGAGTTGCTACTACCACTGGGATTTTAGATGTTCTAATTCGCATGTTAAGGTCTTGAAAGCCTCCTATCATAACATCAAGGTTGTCAAATTGTTTCTGCATAGCTAACATACCTACATTCATAAGGTTGGCTCCAACTGAAAATTGTTTTGCATTATTTCCAATAACTATACCCTTCCAATCTTCTTCTTCTGCCATCCTTATTGCCTGATCAATTCCATGACCTATTCCTTCACCTATAGAATTACTTTTACTCGTAAACTCCAGGCACATAACTCCATCTCCTATATCATGAACTGTACATTCACTGTTTTTTATAAGGGGTTTATTCTCTCGGTAAGAGTCTAATATTATATAGTTGTCAGAGCTTGGAACAGGTAAATATGATTTTGACTCAAGGTCATAATATTTCTTTTTTCCAGACTCAAACTTATAAAAAGATGTTGCATTTTCATCTTGCATAATTTTAATCCATTCCGGTAAGCTAGATCCTGACTTTTCAATAAGCTCTATCCCAGCATTAAAACCTAATGAATCCCATAATTCAAATGGCCCATAGTCCCAGAAGTAACCTGTTCTCATCGCATCATCAATTTGATAATATGCAGATGAAATTTCAGGTGCTCTCTGAGCCGAGTAATTAAATAATGCTGTAAAATACTCTTTCAAAAAGAGATTTTCACGATCACTTCCTAAAACTAAAAAAGACAATCTTTTACCTATATTTTGAATTGATTTTCCTTCTTTAACAATTTTTAAATTTGGCCTTGCTGTTTTTTCGTATTCTAAAGTTTCAAGATTTAAAACATTAATTATTGATCTTCCTTTAGAGTCTCTTTCCTTTGTTTTTTGATAGAATCCTTTTCCAGATTTATTACCATAAAATTTATTGTCTAATAAATAGCTCATGAAAGCAGGAACCTCTCTGGTTTTTAAATCTTCAAAAAATTCATCATTTTTTACAGCACTTGCTACAAAAGAACTAACTTTCTCTGAAGTATCTAAACCTACTAAGTCTTGTAATTTAAATGTTGCTGTGTTTGGTCTACCAATGAGTGGTCCTGTTATTGCATCTACTTCTTCAATAGTCATTTTATAATCTATAGTTAAATGAATTAAAGCAGTTCCTGACATTACCCCAATTCTATTTGCAATAAAAGCGGGAGTGTCTCGACACAAAACAGTTTGTTTTCCAAGGGTTACATCTCCAAAATGCATAAAAAAGTCTATAACACTCGGGTCAGTTTCCTTAATTGGGATTACTTCTAAAAGTCTTAAATATCTTGGAGGGTTAAAAAAGTGAGTCCCGCAAAAATGTTTTTTAAACTCCTCAGATCTACCATCAGCCAATAAACTTATTGGAATACTCGATGTGTTTGAAGTAACTAAACTTCCAGACTTTCTATTTGCTTCAACTTTTTCGAAAACCTGTTTTTTTATTTCTAAATCTTCAACAACCACCTCTATTATCCAATCAGCATCAGAAATGTCTTTAAAATTATCGGTAAAATTTCCAGTAGTTATTCTATCAGCATTCTTTTTTTCATAAACCGGGGAAGGCTTTGATTTAATAGCTTTAAGTAAGGCTGAATCTACAATACTATTTCGAATTTTTTTATCTTTTGAATCTGATTGATTGGGAGGAACAATGTCAAGCATTAGAACATCCATACCAACATTGGCGAGGTGACAAGCAATCCCAGAACCCATAACACCTGACCCTAATACAACTACTTTCTTAATTCGATAACTCATATATGAAAAAATTTAATTGTGCTAAGCTAATTAATATTTACATTTGAAAAAATTAATTTAATTGCGATTTAATATATAACTTTAAATAATACTCAAATAAGAAATAAAATGGATAAAAATTTAGTTTTTGAACAGCTTAAAGAACGAGTTGAGAATGTAGATTCAATTGACGGAACCATAAAGTTTGTGGTGGATGATAATGCAATTTTCATTGATGGAACTGGTGATAAAAACACTATAACTCCAGATGATAAAGATGCTGATTGTACTATTTCTGTGTCTAGTGATATTTTAAAACAAATGCGTGATGGAGAAATAAATCCAATGATGGCTGTGATGAGTGGTAAAATAAAAATATCTGGAGATATGGGATTAGCAATGAAAGTTCAGTCACTTCTTAGCTAAAAAATTTTTTACCTTTTCAATTTAAAAAATGAATGAAATATGCTGCTATAGAGAAATATTGTGGGATATTTTTCCTGATAAAAAATTAATTGGTGGAGCACCTCTAAACTGCTCCCTGAGATTGCATGCATTAGGAAATAAGGTTGAAATAATTAGCGCTGTCGGAAATGATTCATTAGGGGACGAAGCTATATCCTATATAAAAGATAAGGGTTTATCAAATCGATTTATTTTAACCAATAATTATAAAACTGGAACAGTACTTATTGATCTCGATAAAAATGGAAATGCAATATATGATATTAAAAACTCAGTTTCTTGGGATTTTATTCATTCAAGCGACTTGATTATTGAAAAAATAAAAAAATCAAACGCATTTATATATGGTAGCTTATCAGCAAGAAATTCCCAGTCGAAAAAAACTCTTTTTGAATTAATTGAAATAGCATCTTTTAATGTTTTTGACCTCAATTTAAGAGCCCCATTTTATAATTTTATAACTATTAAAAAGCTTCTTAATAAAGCAGATTTTATAAAGTTTAATGAAGAAGAAATAATAGAAGTTTCAAATAGATTAGGTCATTTTGACAATGATTTAATTTCAAACATCTTATTTGTAAGCAAGTTCTCGAATACTGAAATAATTTGTGTTACTAGGGGCAATAAAGGGGCTCTCTTATTTTATAAAAAGAATATTTTTCATCATGATGGTTTTGCTGTCAAAGTATTTGACACTATTGGTTCAGGAGATAGTTTTTTAGCGATGCTAGTCAATGAACTACTAAAAGATAGTGATCCAGAGGAATCTTTAAAAAAATCATGTGCAATTGGGGCAATGGTAGCGTCAAAATCAGGAGCAAATCCTGAATTTAAAGAAGAAGAAATTAAAGCTTTTATTGAAAGTTATTAATTTCAAACTCAACTCTTCTCTCTTTTTGGTGTTCTTCCTTAGAGACCTTAATGCGCATGTCTTTTATCTTCACA
>Ga0308019_10002365_pt1 | contig 10797 bp, 2 predicted proteins | sample Neamet284_FD_203135 | JGI IMG/M metagenome (GOLD analysis project Ga0308019, IMG submission 203135) | Marine microbial communities from water near the shore, Antarctic Ocean - #284 | ecosystem: Environmental > Aquatic > Marine > Unclassified | place: Southern Ocean | collected 2014-10-01
CCGGGGTGACGCCCTCCGTGACGCCAAAGACCGTCGGGGTGTAGATGGCGGTGGACTCCACCACCTCGTAGGTGAGCAGGCCCTGGTACGACGTGCGCGTCCAGTCTGCCGGCGGCTGCACGAATAGCGTGAGTGGCACCGGCTGCTCATTGTCAATGCTCCACGCTGAATTGGCACACGCTTCCAGCTGCTGGCGGTAGGCTGCCTGCACGGTCTCCAAGGCGCTGGTCTTGAACTCTGGCCGCGCGCACCCGAGCTCGCTGCACCTGCCCTGCTGCGAGGACGGGTGCTGCAGTCCAATCATGACCGTGGCCAGCTGTGCCTGCTTGAGGCATGCGCCATCCACCGACGGCACTGCAATGCTCTGCGTGTACTGGAACGATCTTCCCGCGTTGTCCGCGATGCCAATGGCCGCTGGCACAGTCCGCCGGCGCCTCGCGGCGTTCTTGCTGTACCTGAATTCGCGCAGGGTCCCCGCCACCGCCGAGGTGGGCGCGATGCCAACGATGCGGTTCTGGCCCTGGATGATGCCGAGCGTCAGTGGCCATTCGTTAAACCGGCGAAAGAGCAGCTCCGTGTCGGCGACCTTGAGCAGGTGCCCATCTGCGACCGCCAGCATGGGCTGGAAGCTGCCATGGCAGTGCTGGCCAGCCACCAGAGGGACCGTGTTCGGCGCGCGGTCGCTTCCCCAGTAGAGTCGCGCGTCTGCATTGTAGGCCACGATGGCGCCCCCCGCCGAGCATGCCCCGCTGGGCGTTGCGGTGCTCTTCGGCCGGAATACGCAGCTGCCGCCCGACTCGATGCAGCCCCCCTGCTTGACGTAGGCGGTCGCGTTCGGCGTGGCCGCGAGCTGATGTCTCTTGCAGTGATGAAGCGTGCAGTAGTAGCTGCTGTCTAGCACTGCGACATTGCACTCGTGGCTTTCCATGCATGCCAGCGAGCACGACCCTGTGCTGCGCGGCACGAGGTAGGCACCCAGCCCAAAGCAGGCGTCGCTCTCGCGCGTGCCGCTGTTCGGCCGCTCGTGCATGTGCATCTGCGTCCGGCAGGTGTCGGTGCCATTGATCTTGTGCGGCGTCCAGCAGTCGGAAATGGTGCCATCGAGCGCGCCCCCCGCGTAGCAGGAGCAGAGCGCGCCTGCCAGATTCCATGCTTGGTAGCTGCTGCACATGTGGCAGCACGCTTGCGGGGAGCTGACCGTCGCTGCCAATGCGGCGGTGTCGGGTACAGCCACCGTGCCTGGCCCATGCACGATTGGCGACGGTTGCATCGCTACCGCGCGGCTGCCTCCCCAGGTGTCGATAGCCACCACGGCACCACCGGCAGCGCTGTCCGCCCCATAGCTGCAGCGCGTGCCATCGTGCAGCCACAGCGTGCAGTCGGACCCACATCCATCGATGCACGCGGCACGAGCCATGATGGTCCATGTGCCCTGCAGCGCATCCGTGTACGGCCATTCATAGCGCACCGTCTGCTTGCGCATGGGCTGCCCGCGCGGCATGCTGTACAGCCAGGTGAACTGCACGTGCGCCGTGCACGGCCCGCTGCTCCACTTGTGCCTCCGGTACTGGGACAGCATGAAAGGCGTGCTGCCCCCGAATGCGCACACGACCGTGCCCTGCAGCCACGCGGGCGTGCTCGTCAGGTGGCCTTCTGCCGCTGGTATGGCTAGGGTAGGGTCGTTGGGCAGGCTGCGCATGTGCCCAGCTCCGAACAGGCCGCCGCTCCGGCATGACGTCGGGTCGATGTTGTACTCGCTGCCAAGCCATCGCTTCCGCGACACACTCGCCTGCGGGTGGAGCAGGCGGTCGAGTGTGTGATACGTGCAGATGTAGTCGTGTATGTGCCAGTGCCACGATCCGCATGCGGTGGTATCATGGCATGCGGAGGCGCACTTGTCGACTGTGGAGGCGGTGAGTGCCTTTGTCCCACTGCCAAAACTGCAGGTATATCCCCATGTGGCCGGGTCGGCAGACAGCTGCGCGAGGGTCTGGCCATCGGTCCGTGGAATGCTATAGAGCCACTCTCCCGATGTCAGGTGGACAGCCCGCTCCATATACTCCTGTGACACCGCGTCCGACACCCACGCGCGCGTGTGGTTCGCATAGAGCCAGTACAGCTTCCCCGCTTGGTAGGCGAAGGTGTTCTGCATGCTCGCAGGCACGCGCCCGCGCCCCGCCGACATGACGCCGTCATACAGCATCCGTGCAGCGCTGTAGGCGACGACGATGTCCTCGAGATCCACCGCATGCGCGGCAACTGTCTCTTTCAGCTCATACGAGCACCTGTCCGTTTGGCAGAATGCCCCGCGAAAGCCGTCCATGCACTGCGTGCAGCCCGTGCTGATGTTAAAGCCTGTCATGCATATGCACACGTTATTGTGGCCTAATGCAAAGTTCGACTTGCACGTTCGACAGTCGCTTTCACGATTGTCACTGGAGCAGCGATCGCAGAGTTCGCCGGCGTGCAGCGCGTCGCATCGGCAGGCGCATCCGGTGCCGGCGCTGTCCAGCACGCTCGTGCCCTTCTTGCACCGAGTGCGCACCGGGCATGCCGGGCGTGGGACCGCCTTGAGGTCTTTCTTGAGCGCATGATAGCCCAGGCCGATGCTGGGGGCCCCGTCGCTCTTCTGGAATGTGAAGCTGTTGCCGTTCTTCAGCCACCCGACCGCGGTGCATGTCGCATTCGCCGCGCACACCGCCATCACACCCATCGCCTCGAACGGTGCATAGGAGTCGAGCAGGACATGGTTGTAGATGGTTCCACTGCGGTGCTCCCATTCGTATTCCAGGTCCGTGCTGTGGCGGTGCGCATAGTTCGAGTACAGTGGTGAGATGGTGTCTTGCAGCTCGCATTGATGCGTGCATCCGCCTGCTGCTGCCTTCGCCGTGTCGTTTCGCGCGGCATTGCAGTAGGTGTACATTTCCGCCGCAGTCGCAGCCCCCGTCATCAACGGGCACCCCGTATCGCGCCACCTGCCTGCCTGCACAAGTTCCGCCGTCGCATGCACGGTGTGCTCCGCCGTGATGATGCAGTAGCCGCCGTCCTCGGTGCGCACCAGCCCAACGCAGGCGTCGCCGTGCGATATACACCAGTGCTGTGCCCTCTCTGCGCGTGCATAGCTGCGGCACACCACCTTGTCGCCGGTGATGTACGTGGCCCCTGCTATCGGCACAACAAACCCATGCGTGCCTGGCCTCGCTTGCTCGCGCGCGCAGCTCGTCTCGGCATCGCAGGTATAGGGGATCAGTGCACTGAGGTGCCTCGTATATCCGCTAGTGATCGCTGTCAGCTGACCCCCCGTGCTATGGCTGTGCAGGTTATCATACGTGCTTGAGTATCCCATGCACGCGGGGCTGTCCGCACATGCCCCACTTCCCCTGAACAGTATGCGAATGTCCTGATCGACTACGGTGGGCTCTATAGTGCACGCGCATGCACCTTTAGCGCCTTCCCATAATCCACCTTCAATGCGGTTGGCCAATGCACGGCACCCCTGCGCCCGCAGCGGGTAGCCAGTATCCTTGTCGATCATGCTGAGGAACAATTCCTCGACCGACCCGCGGTAGCCCGATCCCTCTGTCGTGAAGGCAATCTTGGCCATTGCGGTGCCTACCCCCGCGTTGCACTTATCTGTGTCGCATACGCACATGCGGTCTCCTTCGGCGCCTATAAGGCCGTCCGTGCACGGCGCGCCTTCGCATATGACACTGGTAGCCCCACTCTCGCATACCAGGCGGCCGTTGCCCGTGAATGCCGCTTGCGCGAGACTGGGTATCCTGCCGCAGCACCTTGATCCACTTGCATATGGATAGGGCGCGATGATCGGGCATACTCCTATCGTGCATATGTCGGACGGGCAGCTGGAAGTGGCACTTGCACATGCAGTGCCGGAAGCGTGCGGTACCCCACTGCAGCATTGGAGGCCATTTGCATACGGGTACGCCCCTGCTGTGCATGCTCCGATGCATGGTGGCACCGGGCATGCGATGGTGTCCGCCGCATCGGTGTGCAGCCCTGTGCAGATGCATGCGTTACCCCCCGTGCCGCATGTGGTCCCGCCCTGTGCGTGTCCATTGAAATGTAAATTATTGGCACTTGATCGACTGCATCCCGTCGGGTAGCTCGGTCCATCTGTACTGTGCAAGGTGAGGTCGCTAGCGACTGTATCGGCCAGTCCCAGCTGTGCTGCTGCTTCTTCGCATGCTTCTTTGGTGAGTATGACCCCTGGGCAAGCAGATGCAACCGCCCCTGCCGTCACCAGCTCATATACTAGCGCACTGCAGGTGCCCCCCGCCGCTGTGACAATGGGGTGTGTGCCGGGGCATCTTGATTCCACACAGGGCTCGCGTGTGCATGCAATGGAGACGTCACATGCGATTGTCGTGCAGCACAGCGCACCCGCTGTATCGGTATAGGGATGCGTGCTCGGGCAGCTGGAGTGTGCCCGGTGAACTAGCGTGGCGGAAGCGTTGGTGGGCAGGAACTCCGGCCTGCTGTGCAGATACATGCCCCCACCGCATTTCGAGCTTGGCCCGACTGCGCATGTATCACGTTTGCCCGTAAACATCCCGTGATTGGCGTCGCAGCATTTCGTGACAATTCCGTCAAGGCATGTCCCTGCATCATCCTTCGTGGTATCCCCGCACGAGCTGAAGCCATGGCAGGAGTCGTCTGTCTTTGTGCACGCTCCGAATGTATTGCGCCACCCTGGTCCCACCCCGGCGAATGAACCCGCGGCGACATTGAACCCCGGCCACCATAGTGCGGAGGCGGTATTATGCACCTCCGCAATGGCTTGTATACATCCTACGAGGCTTTCCCATTTGCAGCTGGCACCCCCTGCCCGCAGGTCTTGTGCCATACATTCGTGATCGCTGCGCGCGGTGCATTCTATCGGCACACACCTCCCTGTATTGGTCGCCACGAGTCCGTCCCCTGCGCAGTTACTCGATTGATAGTACTCAATTCGATTGTCAAGGTTGGAGAGTTCCAGAGCTGCGTTGATGTCCGTCCGCGTGCGGCCGTCTCGCTTCTCGGCACGTACGGCAGGGACACAGATCGCTTCACTATTCTTACTCCATGTCAGCCCGAATCCCGCTGGGCACACCGTCCGGTCTTTTGTGGGCCATTCTTTGCACTCTGCATCCGCGACAGTCACTTTCTCTCCTGCGGATGAGATTCCACAGTAGCCGTCGCTATTGTCAGCGGTCCCGGCGGTTCCGCACCGTGGACCCCCCAGCGGCGTGTCGCCGGGCGTGTCGTATCCGCACACTGATGTGTCAATGTCATCTTCGATGGAATGGCAGCTGAAGTCGTACACATGGCAAGGCGCATTATTGCCCAGCTTACTTTTCCAATTCTCCCGCGAATAGCCCGCCTCGGATATATCGGGGGGCAGCTCGCCAGACCACGTCGCCTGCTGCTGCCCTGTCTCGCTGCTGTACTCGCATGTGCCCCCCACTGGTTCGACAATGGTGAGCTTGCTGCATCGCACTGGCCTATCGGAGGGGCACATCAGCGTGGTTTGCGCGAGCGGATGCCAATCGGGACCGTCCATGGTACTTCCACTTCCGAGATGCACTCCACTCGGGCACTTGAATCCCGCATTCCCTGCATTTTGGTCCACACCGGTGCCGACGGTCCCTGGCAGTATATTTCCAATCGACCCCGGCGTTGATTTCGTCGCAATGAATGCTTTCCATTCGCTTCCATCCAGTGCTGCCTGCGCGTTCCGTGTCACCGACCGTGCCGCTGTCCATGCCCCGGGAAGGCCGTCCGATCCATCGGCACACCCGAACTGGTAGATATATTCTTGGTCCACATTCCTCCCTGGATCAAACGCCTTCTCAAATTCACTTTCATATTCCACAAGGGTCGCTTTATCCGCGTATCGGAAGACGCTGCACTGCCCTACTGCCGATCGAATGAACTGACAGTTGGCTTCTGATCCGCCTGTGCTCTGCAGAGCTGCGCAGTGGGCTCTCGCCTTTTCCACGCACATGCTTTGTGGATTACCTCCAGTACATGTAAATTGCATATTCGGCACCGGTGTGGATAGATGTCCTGGAGCATTCTCCTTATACCTATTCAATGACCACGGTGCCAAAATCCCGTCTGGGGTCGCAGCGGAACTGCTCGCTGCCAGCCGCCATTCATCCGTGTGTGAGCCGCCGGGGTAACGCCTCGTGATTATCCACTGCGGTTCGGAATAGAGAGTGGCGCCCACGTGCCACATATACATTGTCCACTCATGAAAATCCCCCTGGGTCGACGTATACGCTGGCCTACCATTAACTGTCTTATCGCATATATCACCTCCACATGGTGTGTATGTGCCGTCGAATGGGTAATTATATGTACCACCAGTAGAACTCCCGTAATCCGGCGTTCCGGTCACTACGAACTGCGTGCATGCTATGGTTAAGTCGGTCGATGTGCTCGAACTCTTGAAAATACCATAGTCATCGTTAGCATGAACGCGTGCCGGGTATCGAGCAGGGGCCTCTGAATAGTCGCGGGTGGTGCACAACAGTGGTACAAGTGGCCTAATCAGTTCGCCCGGGCCAGGGCTGTATGTTGTGGCCTGTGTACGGTCACCTTCGTCGGCGAATGCTCTCTGTGCGTTTTGGATGTGGCCCAACGGGGGGTGTGTCGCAGCTACCGATTCCGCGGAGAGCGCCCCATGTGCGACCAGTGTCGTCAGTTCAGCGGATTCTGCCAGTATCGATGAGGCTGCTGAACTGAACGGGAACTCACTGACCCATACCTTCCCCGACAGTTTTTGCTGTGCACCTGTGAGCGTGCATGTGCTTGCCAAGATGCAATATGGTGTCCCGTGCGTGGTGTCGTATATGGTGAGCAGTGCTTGTACCGCTGATATGTCCGCACCCTCTTCCACTGTAATTCGCGGGGAAGTGAGAGGTCCTATGAATATGCAGTAGTTGCACAGCGCACCTAATGCGCCGCCTATGCACTTATCCGCGCATGTAGCCATGCATTGCTGCAAGTACGATGCCGTGTCGAGCGCGTAGTATGGTTTCCGGGACGTGTACCCCTTCACGGTGCTGCAAAAAAACCACATAAAGCAATCTTCGTTGTCGGGCACAGTGACTCCGCCTTTGGTGCCATATCCCGCGAAAAACGTAGCCGCCTTAGCCACGAGGGTGGGTTCTATATGTATCGAGTCGACAAACAGCGCATTGGACCCTTTTTTCACCACCTCGTACACTCCAGCGACACTTGTGCCCGTGAAAGTATGTAGCTCTTCGCACGCTGTACCCATGGGGTGTATCTGAAGTGATGTAAAGTCCCGTGCCTCCGTGCCTGTGGGTATATAGGTGAACATATGCGCCGGTGTCATGTAGCACCTCTGATTGTCCGCATACGCGCGCTCGAATGCGACATTGTAGATCGAAGGCACCCATACATTGGAAGAGCACTGGGTATCCGACACCCCGTGCATGTCCGTAATGATGGACACCCCAAATTGATTCTTGACGTAGCATATCAGATGTAAGTTGTTGCGCATGCGTATCCCCCCCGGCGTCGCGATGTACGCTGCCTTGTCGATCCGGGCCCCGACAAACGGAGACCCTTTCGGTCCCGTCGTTTGCCATATGTACTCGAACTGGTCCATGCTTCTTTCAAAATACGCCTTCATGTTTGCGTTGGTATCGCGATCGCATTGATTCCCGCGCGTATAGGAGTACAGATGCCCCGTCGCGTCCGATGACGTGTCCACTTGGCATTTCGGGAACCGGATCGGCGATGTTCCATCTGCTAGCCGAAACGAAGTCCCCGCAAGTGGACTTGTGTATGCCGCCCCGGTCAACTCCGTTTTATCGCCTTGTCCCATGCTGACGAATGTCCGTGTCGTCCATTTGTGCTGGCTGCCACCTTTCGCCCCCGATACATCCGACATGCGGTTCGCAACATCTGTACCGAGCACGTCCGTTGACCAGTCTTTCCAGTCGTCAAAGGCATCCGGTGGCATGTCATACGCTCCAATGTCACCGCATCGGTTAGCGGTGTACGCGCCCAGGCGCCCCCCGGTAAATGCAACTGCATGCCGATCGCTCGTGTCCGCATTCGTCAAGTTGAACTTCGTATTCCCGTACATTCGATAGGTTGTCGCACCAGCCGCCCCGGCCATCCTGACGATCTCCGCCCCTGGTGATGTCGGGTCTTCTGGGTGTGACCCACCCGCGCACATGCTCTGTCCCTTCTGCTCGTCCTGTATGCCCTCGAACGTGTACTTCCCGGCTTTGCAGTTGACCCACTTGTGCGCGCACCATCCCTGGTGCAGCTTGTTGCGTATGTGCACGCAGCGCCCCATGCACATGTCGAATGCATGGTCGGTGTCGTCGCACCGCTTCGAGATGTCAAAGCCAAGGTCCGTGAGCACACTGGTGTCCGCGATGGAACTGCTTGTGGTGATTTGTCCGATTCCAGTGTGATGTCGGCATCCTTTGATGGTCCATGTCCATGCCATGCACGTGTCGTCTAGCATGCATATGCTCTTGCACGATGCCGGGTCGTTGTGGTGGACGATGCTGTACTCCTGCCGTGTCTCGTCGACCCATTCTCCGGTTCTAAGTTCATGCACCATCCCATCTGATGTGACCGTGCACACTTGTGCCTCGCTTGCTTTACACTTGGTCAGGGTGCTGTGCACGGGCAGTGTCCGCGGCAGTGTGATGTTAGCGCACATCACTTTCATTTCGGCATACGCGCGTCTCGACGACGAGTAGCTGGTCATGTCCACATCGCTCGTGCAGCCCATGGTCCTCATCTGCGCTGTCATGAATGCGGCCCGGTCATTCGCTGTTCTGGTGTAGGTATACATGGGCACGGCATGCTCGCTCGCGGGGTACGTGCCTCTGCTGTTGAACTCCAGGCCCTCTTCTCTGCTAAATCTGTCCAGCGCCATATACGAATGGTAGCTTCCATAGCGTCCAGCCGCATTGGCAAGTTCCGTCGGCTCCGGCACGACGACCGACAAGTGCGCGATCGTGTCGGACAGGTAGAACCCCTTGCATTCTGGCAGCGATAAGCACTGCTTCTCACAGTCCACCCTTCCCGTGCATGGCAGCGTCGGTGCGATGCGAGGTCCGCATTTGTAGATGCACTCGTCTTTCCACACGACTGCACTTGCTACATTCTCGTCGCGCGGCTCCGCGTCCAGCGCGACAGGGTTCGTATTCGGCCGCGCCTCTGCCTGTCTGCCTTGCAGGAGCAGGCTCCAGCATATTTTCGCGCTGTGCGACACGAATATGCGCGCCGGGCTAGGCGTGACGGACTCTCCCAGCGCCGCCAGGTCAAATAGCGCCGGTGTTTTGCCAATAGCATCGTTCTGGTACTTCGCCCAGAACTTGAGCCAGTTGTACACATAGGGGTCGTCTTCCAGCGGCACGACGAGCTTCTGCGTGAACGCGTCCAGGAAGTTGAAGTCGGGTCCCCTGTAGCGCCGCTGCCATCCGCTTTTCGGCTTGAAGTGCTTAAAGACGAAGAACCCCGCGTTGTTATTCTTCGCCTCTTCGCCGAACATTTGCCGGTAGCGCGTCGCAGCAGCGTTGTAGTCGCGGTCCGTGCCCGAGTTGACGACCAGTGAGAAGAGCTCCGTGACGTCCGTGTGGTATGGTTTATGTTCTGTGGCGCGCGCTAGCTTCCAGTCGTCTTCAAATCGGCGCGCCATGCTCACGGGCGTGTGCTCTGGCGTGAGTCGCGGGCAGTAGATCAGTGTCGGGTGGTCGCATTTGTCAATATCCACTTCGATGTCATTCGCAATGGCGCCCGCTACTTCATCCCGGGCATTGCGTTTGAGGTAAGGGCTCAGGTCGTAGCTGAACATGATGTCACTGGTGAGTACATTCTCCAATGGCGTGCACACGGCAGCTACACATACGCTGCACATCGCTAATGCCAAGCCATGTGTCATTGGATATCCGGTATTCGCAGAACGACTTTAAGTAGTCTAGCCGCCGGTGTTGCGCTCTCGTATGCTATCGGATCCAGTGGCACCTGCGTATATGGCTTCGTGAGCGTGCAGGTCCTTATATGCTGGTTCGGTTTCATTATTGGGGACTGTCTGCCCGTGCTGTACCGCCGCGCGTCCGAGATCTATTCTGATCACAACAGCACCTTCATGACCGAAAGCTCGGCGAGTTCTGCCCCCCGTGCTTTCGTCTCCCACGATCCCGCGGTGGTGCATGTTGGCATCGTCACCGTTGTGCTGGGTATATGCGACGCACTCGCTGCCGTACTTCCTGCCAGCAGCGGCGACAGCTACATGCTCACCGCTATCGCGGTGCTTCTCTCTCCTACGCGCGGTGTGCGCGTGATCAGCATGCTGAGCTTCATGTACGTGGTCGCTACCCTGCCCCTTCCGCACGCGTATGGCATGCTCCGCATGTTCAGTCTTCTGTTTGCTATCATGTGCGCCAACGTGTATTTTCCACGCAAGTATGCCGCTGTGCGCGTGCTCGTCTCCGTCGTGACGGCGATATCGTACGTCCCCACCGCTGCATGCACCTCTCCGATGCGTGCTGTGCCCCCTGTGGCACTTCTCTATCTGTCGCTGTACTATGGCAGTGCAAGTCCTACTGCGACTCTCATAATCGCTGCCATATTCGCCTGATGCAGTACGTCCGCCATTTCGACGAGGCGATCCGCCTTGACCTCGATCGTAAGCAGCGCGCTGTGCATCTGACACTTCCTCGGTCGCGCGCCACCATGCAGGGCGCGTCCTCCTCTACGGAGTCCATTGGCAAAGGTCGCCTAACTGCGCTGCGCGAT
>Ga0308019_10002368_pt1 | contig 10786 bp, 15 predicted proteins | sample Neamet284_FD_203135 | JGI IMG/M metagenome (GOLD analysis project Ga0308019, IMG submission 203135) | Marine microbial communities from water near the shore, Antarctic Ocean - #284 | ecosystem: Environmental > Aquatic > Marine > Unclassified | place: Southern Ocean | collected 2014-10-01
AGCTTCAGGAGTGCCAATACTTCTTTTTAATTTTACACCCGCACCATCAGATGCGCTTAAGGCTTTTATTATTTTTTTAACTTCAATTTGAGTCATGCTAAATTCTAATGATTAAATTATACCAAGTAACTGCGTTAAATTGTTAACCTCATTTTTGGGCCTGTAATCAAGATTGTCAAAAATATCATTATTTCTATTTACCCAGATAGCATTATAACCGTAATTTCCACCACCAGATACATCCCATGTATTTGCACTTAAAAAAGCAATTTCTTCATTCTTAATTTGGTATTTTTTTAAAGGCATATCGTAAACTTTTGCATCTGGCTTATAAATTCCAACTTCTTCTATTGAAAATATGTCATTAAAAATATCATTTAGATTATTACTTTTGACCAACTCATTTAAAAGAGAAGGCGTTCCATTTGAAAGTATAGCAAGCTTATATTCTTTTGCCTTTAGACTTTTTAAAACTTCTTTGACTTCGGGGTAGGGAGATAAAATTTTATATAGATTTAATAACTCATTTTTCATTGAGTCATCTATTTTATAGACTTTCATAGATTTATCTAAACTTTCTTCAGTAATATGCCAGAAGTCTTTATGTCTTTTCATCAAACTTCTAAGCCAAGTATATTCTAATTGTGTTGTTCGCCAATATTTAGCAAAATTCTCCCACTTATCTCCAATTTTATCTTTGCACTTTTCAGCGGCTGAATTAACATCAAACAACGTTCCGTAAGCATCAAAAACTATAGCTTTAATATTTTTCACTTAAACAAATATATAAGATTAACGATTTCCTTTTAATAGAAAATATAGACCAATTAAAAAGAGAAATATTTGTTCACTAGTAAATAGTTTTGCTGTAATAAACCAGTCACCATGAGCCAAGGCAAAAACATTAATCATTATTACTACAATAGTTGCTCCGGCAAATCTTGTAGTTAAATTACCAATTGGTCCTTTTATAAATCCTCCGGCAATTAAGATTAATCCCGCTCCTAATTCTGAAATAGCAACAAATGAAGCTAAAGATGATCCTAGAAAATTAGATAAACCTTGCGGAGGCAAAGGAAATTTTCCTAATCCATGTAAAGCGAAAGCAATTCCCAATCCAAACCTAATTAACCATGGTGCTAAAAATTCTATTTTTAAAAAAATTTTATTAATTTTATTATCTAACTGTTTCATATTATTTTCCTTTATTTAGAGTTATGTGATCCATCGCACAATGGTTGATCATTAGTCTGTTTACACGTGCAGAAAAAAACTTTTTTTGATTGCTCTGCTTTATAAGTTAAAGGTCCAAATTCTGAACCGTCATGTGAACCATCACAAAAAGGTTGCTTTTCGCTTTTTCCACATGAACACCAATAATAAGATTTACCTTCTAAAACATCTACTCCTATTGGAGCGTCCCCAGCCCATATTCCCTTTTTCATAAAACTCCTTTGTTATTTAATTAATCAATAGATAAAGCTTTGTGCAATTTAATACAAGACATTAAAATCATACTAGTGTATTAAATCATACCATGAAGAATACGACAGAATGCCCGGCTGAAAGAGCTATTTATTTTCTAGGAGGAAAATGGAAGATAAGAATTATTTTTTTGATTTACCAAAACAAAAAAAATAGATTCGGGGAGCTTAAAAAGATACTACAAACTATAACTCAACAAATGCTTTCTAAACAATTGAAAGAATTGGAACTTGACGGATTAATTAACAGAAAAGTCTTTCAGGTCGTCCCACCTAAAGTTGAATATACGCTCACAGATTTTGGCTTATCAGTTATACCAATCTTAAAGTCTTTTTCAAATTGGAACAAAAAAAATAACAGAACTATTTCTTTAAAATTAAATAAAAATTTTGAAGAAAATAGAATCAGGTAAATTTAATGAGCAATGTAAGATTATTTTTTCCGGAAAATATAGTAGAAAATACTACTAGCTTACTTTCAAAAGAACATACTCATTACGTTGCAAATGTAATGAGAATGAAAAGGGGTTCTAATATAAATTTTTTTAACAAAGAAGGTGAATGGCTAAGTGAAATAATTTTTCTTGACAGAGATAGAGTAGAAGTAAAATTTTTAAATAAGATAAAAGAGTCTTCAAAATTATCAAATATTGAATTAGCTATTTGTTTAGTAAAAAAAAATCCTTTGGAAATAATTTTACAAAAAGCAACTGAGCTTGGCGTGAGTAGAATAACGCCCATAATTTCTGAACGAACAGAAGTAAAAGAATTAAACTTAGATAGAGCAAAAAAAATAACAATTGAAGCTACAGAACAATCAAATCAATTAAACCCACCATTTATAAATAAACTAACAAAACTAAAAGATTTTATTAGTAATATTAATAAAGATACCAAATTATTTTTTGCCAATGTAAATTCAAAATATAAACTTAAGCCTTCGGATATTGAAAAAGGACAGTCAATTAGTGTTCTAATTGGACCTGAAGGTGATTTTTCTCCTCAAGAATTAGAGCTAATTCTAGCTACGTCTAATTTAACATCTTTTACATTATCTAAAAATATTCTAAGAACGGATACTGCGGTAATAAGCGCTATTTCATTAGTAAATTTTATTCATAACGATCATTAAGTGTCGCATTAATTGAAATTGTTTAATCGTGATAAACGTATATAAAAATCACAATGGGTAAAATATTTAAGATAATTAGTTTTCTAAGTTTAGCTCTTTTTTATGGACCTGCTTCTGCAAACCAACCTAAAGAATGGCAATTAGGCTTTCAGAAAGCAGCCTCAAAAGGTATGGAAGATATTGTTTGGTTTCACGACTACATGTTACTTCCTGTAATTACAGCTATCATGGGTTTTGTTTTATTTTTAATTTTGTATGCTTGCATAAGATTTAGAGCTTCAAGAAATCCAGTGGCGTCCACAACTAGTCACAATACTTTAATAGAAGTTTTATGGACTCTGATACCCTGTCTAATATTAATTGTTTTGGCAGTCCCTTCTTTTAAACTGCTGTATGAGCAAGATACTATACCTCAAGCTGATGTCACTATTAAAGCTGTCGGTTACCAGTGGTACTGGGGCTACGAATACCCAGATGAAAATATTATTTTTGACTCATATTTAGTTGATGAAAAAGATTTAAAAGAAAATCAACCAAGACTACTTACAGTAGATAATGAAATTTATGTTCCAGTAAATAAAGTTGTTAAAGTCATGATAACAGCTAACGATGTTTTACATGCGTGGGCCTTACCATCATTTGGTGTCAAAAGAGACGCTGTTCCAGGAAGGATTAACGAAACCTGGTTTAAAGCAGAAAAAACTGGAACTTATTATGGACAATGCTCCGAGCTTTGTGGCATAAAACATGCTTTCATGCCCATTACTGTAAATGTTGTAACAGAAAACGAATATAATTTATGGCTTGAAGAAGCTAAACAAAAATTCGCTAAAGAAGAAATAAAAACAAACATTAGAGTTGCTAAAAAAATTATGGGGAATAAATAATGTACGGTGATGCTACAGCAGATGGACACCACAGCAACCCAACTGGATGGAAGAGATGGGCTTACTCAACTAATCATAAAGATATAGGAACAATGTATTTAATCTTTGCAATTATTGCAGGGATAATCGGCACAGCTTTTTCAGTTTTAATGAGAATGGAATTAATGCATCCTGGAGATGGAATTCTAGGAGGTGATTACCATTTATATAATGTGCTAGTTACTGGCCACGGTCTAATCATGATATTTTTTATGGTTATGCCTGCAATGATAGGTGGTTTTGGCAATTGGTTTGTACCTATAATGATCGGTGCACCAGACATGGCATTTCCAAGAATGAATAACATTTCTTTTTGGTTATTGCCTGCAGCTTTTATTCTTTTATTAGCTTCTATTTTTGTACCAGGACCTCCAGGAGGAATGGGAGCAGGCGGTGGATGGACTATATATCCACCTCTATCATCTAAAACTGGTCAACCAGGCCCTGCGATGGACTTGTTAATTTTAGGTTTACATATAGCAGGAGCTTCATCAATTTTAGGAGCAATAAATTTTATAACTACTATTTTAAATATGAGAACACCTGGCATGACACTGCATAAAATGCCTTTATTCTCTTGGTCAATATTAGTTACTGCATTTTTACTTTTGTTATCTTTACCTGTTTTAGCTGGTGCGATTACTATGTTGCTTACAGATAGAAATTTCGGAACTGCTTTTTTTGAAGCCCAAACTGGTGGAGATCCTGTTTTATTTCAACATCTATTTTGGTTTTTTGGTCATCCAGAAGTGTATATTTTAATACTTCCAGGTTTTGGAATGATTAGTCATATAATTTCAACTTTTTCTAAAAAACCTATTTTTGGTTATTTAGGAATGGCTTACGCAATGGTTGCAATCGGAGTTGTTGGCTTTGTTGTTTGGGCCCACCACATGTATACTGTAGGTCTAGATACAGATACAAAGGCATATTTTCTAGCTGCAACTATGATTATTGCAGTTCCCACAGGTATTAAAGTATTTTCCTGGATAGCTACTATGTGGGGCGGCTCTATTAGCTTTCAAACTCCTATGCTTTGGGCAATAGGATTTATTTTTCTTTTTACTTTAGGCGGTGTAACAGGTGTTGTTTTAGCTAATGCCGGGGTAGATACAGCTCTTCATGATACATATTACGTTGTAGCTCACTTCCATTACGTTCTTTCTTTAGGTGCAGTCTTTGCAATTTTTGCAGGATTCTATTATTGGTTTAGTAAAATGAGTGGCTACGAATATTCAGAATTTTTAGGTAAGCTACATTTTTGGTTAACATTTATAGGTGTAAACTTAATTTTTTTTCCGCAGCATTTCTTAGGTTTAGCCGGAATGCCGCGAAGGTACGCTGACTATCCAGATGCATTTGCGGGATGGAATTATGTGTCCTCTATAGGTTCATATATTTCAGTTATAGGACTAGCTGTGTTTTTAGTAAATCTGCTTTATGCTTTTATGAAAAAAAAAGCAGCGAAGCAAAACCCATGGGGAGAGGGCGCTACAACATTGGAATGGACAGTATCATCACCACCGCCATTTCATACTTTTGAAGAGTTGCCTAAAATAAAATAAATTGAGCCAATCAGCTGTAAAATCTAAAAGTTTAAAAACAAGTCAAGCTTATAACTTTCAGTCATTTTTTAATTTAATGAAACCAAGGGTAATGTCTCTTGTTTTATTTACATGTATGGTTGGACTCTTAATTGCCCCAACTAGCGTTTCTTTTTTTATATCATCTATTTCTTTATTAGCTGTTGCAATAGGTTCTGGAGCTGCAGGCGCTCTAAATATGTGGTACGAGTCAGATCTAGACGCATTAATGAGCAGAACTTGTTTAAGACCCATACCCGCTGGTAAAGTTAAAAAAGATCAAGCTTTGTTTTTTGGTATAGTTCTGACAATTGTTTCGGTATCTATGCTTTATTATTTTACCAATTTACTCTCAGCAATTTTATTAGCATGTACAATTGGCTTTTATTTTTTTATTTACACAGTTTGGCTAAAAAGAAGAACACCACAAAATATTGTTATCGGTGGTGCGTCTGGAGCGTTACCACCTGTAATTGGTTGGACCATTTCTACAGGAACCATATCTATCGAACCTATAATTTTATTTTTAATTATTTTTCTTTGGACGCCGTCACATTTTTGGGCATTAAGTTTATACAAATCTGAAGACTACAAAAAAGCAAAAATACCCATGTTGCCTTTAATATCTGGAATAAAAACGACTAAAATTAACATCTTAGTTTACGCTTTAACTATGTTTCCAGTAGTGGCGGCGCCATATTTTTTTAATTTTGGCAGTATTTTTTATTTAATAATTTCTACTATTATGACTTTTTATTATGTTCAACTTTGTTACAAACTATTTAAAACTAAAAACTCAAAACAATCTAATATTATAGCTAGAAAAGTATTCGTTTATTCAATATTTTATTTATTCGTTTTATTTCTTATAATATTATTAGACAATATAATTATACTTATCTAATGAATAAAAAGAAAAAAAATATTATTACAGCAATCACATTAGTATTATTTATGATATTCTTATTCTGTTTAACTTTTTATAATATAGGTATTTATAATAGAGAAATCTAATGCCTTTAAATAAAAAACAAATTACACCAATAATTTTAGTTTCAATATTCGTTTTTATGCTTGGCCTTTCTTTTGCGGCAGTACCTCTTTACGATTTATTTTGTAGAGTAACAGGGTTTGGAGGAACAACTCAAAATGCCTCCCAAAAAGAACTCCCCAAAATAATAGTAGATCATAACTATAAAATGAGATTTGACACGAATACAAATGGTGCACTTGATTGGAAGTTTTATCCCGAGGTCAATACTCTTGACTTAAAGCCCGGAGAAGTTCGTACAGTTAAATTTAAAGTTGAAAACTTAAGTAATAATGTAACATCTGGATCTGCTTCTTTTAACGTTTCTCCATCTCCATTTGGAATATATTTAAACAAAATAGGCTGTTTTTGTTTTGAAAAACAAACTTTAAAACCAGGTGAAAATCAGGAGTTTATTCTAACATTTTTCTTGGATCCAAAAGTTGTTGATGATAATAAAACTAGAGATATTGCTGATGTGACATTATCGTTCACTTTCTTCTCATCAGATTATTATAAAAAGAATAAAATTTAAAATATGTCTACTCAAGGAAAAAAACACGACTTTCATCTAGTGGACCCAAGTCCATGGCCAATTTATGTATCTTTTGCAACTTTAGTGTTGGCTTTTGGAGCTGTCTATTATTTTCACACAGAAGCCCTATGGCTTTTATTAGTTGGTACAGCTTTATTAATATATGGAGCATTTATGTGGTGGAGAGATGTTATAGAGGAAGCTGAACACCAAGGGCATCACACAGAAGTTGTACAGATCGGCCATAGATATGGAATGACGTTATTTATAGCATCTGAAGTGATGTTTTTTGTTGCTTGGTTTTGGGCTTATTTCAATGCGAGTCTTTTCCCAACTGAAGCTATAGGAAGCACATGGCCACCAGCAGATATTAAAACTTTTGACCCATGGGATATCCCATTAATAAATACTTTAATTCTTTTATTATCCGGCACCACAGTTACCTGGGCTCACCATGCAATGATAGAAAATGATAGAAAAGAATTAATAAATGGTTTGATGGCTACAGTATTTTTAGGATTTATATTTTCATGTTTTCAGGCATATGAATATCACCATGCTACATTTACAATAGATGGAAATATTTATGGCTCAACTTTCTATATGGCCACAGGGTTTCATGGATTTCATGTAATTGTTGGTACAATATTTCTAGCCGTGTGTTTATTTAGATCTATGAAAGGTCACTCGAATTCAGAACATCATTTTGGATTTGAAGCAGCTGCATGGTATTGGCATTTTGTAGACGTTGTTTGGTTATTTTTATTTGCAGCTATTTATATCTGGGGAAGTTAAGATTTAATTGAAAAAATCATTCTTATTTAGTGTCTTTGTAATTTTTTTTATAACTTTATTTTGCTTTTTGGGAACATGGCAACTTTACAGGCTTCAGTGGAAACAAGATTTAATAAGTGAAATAAATACCGGATTAAAATCATCACCAGTAAAATATTCGAACAAAATTAACAAAAATTATCAAAGAGTAGTACTGGAAGGCAAGTATGATTTTAATAATCAAATATATCTTTATAGTTTAAATGAAAAAGGTCAGCCAGGATTTGATGTGATAACTCCATTTGAAACAACAGAAAAGAAAAATGTTTTAATTAATAGAGGATGGATAAAAAAAAATTATAAAAATAAATCTCAAATTAATCCACTTGGAGAGAAAAAAATTCAGGGACTACTGAAAAAAAATACTAAAAAAAATATATTTAAACCTGAAAATGATATCAAAAAAAATATTTGGTTTTCAATTAATTTAAGTGAAATTAAATCAGTAACAGGTAAAAATTATGACAATTTTACTATATATTTAGAAAGCAATAAAACAGATATACCTCGTCCTAAAAAAATAACTATTAATGTGCCAAATAATCACCTTAAATACGCAATAACCTGGTATTCAATTTCAATATCAATTTTGTTTTATTTTTTATACTTTAGGAGGCAACAATGAATTATTTTAGCTCGAGAGACAAAAGTTTAAAATTTAGTTTTAAAGATATATTTCTTAGAGGTTTAGCTCCGGACGGGGGTTTATTTTTACCTTCTGAAATAAAAAAATATAGCGAAGCCGAACTTAAAAATTTGAGTAAGCTATCTTATGTTGATCTAGCGACTGAAATTATATTTAATTTTTGTGAAAGTGATATAGATAAGAAACAGCTGAAAAATTTAATAGTAAAAGCTTACGACAATTTTAAAAGCAAAGAAGTCGTTGAGCTCAAGAAAGTAGGAAATTACAATCTTCTTGAATTATATCATGGACCTACTTTAGCTTTCAAAGATATAGCCATGCAAGTAATAGGTAATATGTATGATTGTCTTCAAGTATCTAAAGATAAAGTTATTAATATTATAGTTGCTACATCTGGAGATACTGGTGCAGCAGCCATAGCTGCATTAAATGATAGAAAAAATATTAATGTATTTGTTTTGCATCCACATAACAGAATTTCAAATGTTCAGAGAAAAATAATGACCACAATAGGTTCAAATAATATTTTTAACATTGCTATTGAAGGGTCATTCGATGATTGTCAAAAAATTGTAAAGGAAATGTTTAATGACAATGATTTTAGAGAAAAAATAAATATGTCTGGCGTTAACTCAATCAATTGGGCGAGAATTATTTGCCAAATCGTATATTATTTTTATGCAGCTTTTAAAGTTGGTAAAAAAAATATAAGTTTTTCTGTTCCAACAGGTAATTTTGGAGATATTTATGCAGGATACATGGCTAAAAAAATGGGCTTGCCAATAGATAAGTTGATAGTTGCTACTAATGAGAATAATATTTTACAAAGAGTGATCAATACAGGTGAATATAAACCTGACAAAGTAAAACCGTCTTTAACACCAAGTATGGATATTCAAATATCAAGTAATTTTGAAAGATTGCTTTTTGATATTCTTGATGAAGATGACAAAAAAGTGGTTTTATTAATGAATGATCTAACAACAAAAGGTTTTTTTAAATTAGATCAAGAAGTAATTAAAATTCTTAAAAAAAATTTTATTTCTGAAAAAATTAATGATGAAGAAACTTTAGCTATAATAAAAAAATTTAACGTAGAGGAAAAATTTGTATTAGACCCTCACACAGCTACAGCTTTTGGGGCAGCAAAAAAAATTAGCAATCTTTCAGAGGTTATTATTTTAGGAACAGCACATCCTTATAAATTCTTAGAAACTGTAAAAAAAGCAACTGGTATAGAAATTACAGCTCCATCACAGCTATCTAATGTTGAGGATAAAGAGGAAAGATTTGATATACTAGATAATAATATATCAAAAATTAAGAACTACATTTTAGAAAAAACAACATGAAAATTAAAGAAGGCGAACAATTACCTGGGTCAGAATTTTTTTACCTAGATAGTAGTGGCCCTAAAAAAATTAAAAGCAAAGACTTACTTAAAAATCAAAAAGCTATAATAATTGGAGTTCCTGGAGCTTTTACAAAAGTTTGTTCAGTCAAACATTTGCCTGGTTATGTAAAAAATTTTGAAGCCGCCAAACAAAAAGGTGTGACAAAAATTATTTGCATTTCGGTAAACGATCCTAGTGTTATGAAAGCATGGGGTGAAAATCAAAAAGTAGAAGACAAAATTTTTATGGCCGCCGATCCTTATTGCGAATTTACTAAATTAATAGGAGCAGAAATTGATAGAACCAGTAAAGGTCTTGGAATGCGATCTGCGAGATATACAATGCTTATTGAAAATAATGTAGTGAAAGTAATTAAAGAAGAAAAAGATACTGGAACTTGTGAAATATCATCAGCAGAGAATTTTATAAAAAATATCTAATCCTCAATCGCTCGAGTAGCAAGTTTATCGGCTAAGATATTATATTTATTGTTTGAGTGTCCTTTGATCCATTTCCAAATAACTTTATTTTTTTGACATAATTCATTTAACTTTATCCAAAGATCTTTATTTTTTACAGGTTTTTTACTTGAATTTTTCCAGCCATTTTTTTCCCATTTTTTTATCCATTCAGTAATACCATTTTTAACATAGGTGGAATCGGTGAAGATCGTTATATCAGACCTAGATTTAATTTTTTTTAAAGACATTATTGGAGCCATTAATTCCATACGGTTATTTGTTGTTTCTTTAACTTTACCCGAAATATTGTTTTGTTTTTCTCTCTCGTCTAAAATTACTGCTCCCCAACCTCCTGGTCCAGGGTTTCCAGAACAAGCACCGTCTGTATAAATTGTATATTTCATTATAAGAAATAATCCTCAAAATTCCTGGAATTTTTATGAAATTCAAGTCTTTTTAAATATTCGATTGGGTCTTTAATTTTTACAATTGCACCTTCAACAGTATTTAAGGAGTCAAAAACTCTAGTTAACAAAAATCTTAAAGCCGCACCTTGAGAAAGTGTTTTTATATTAATCTTTTCATCATCTGTTAATTTTCTAATTGAATTATAACCATCAATAAAATTCTTGGCTTTGGTAATATTAAAACTAAGGTTATTTTGAAGTCCGTCAAAACATAGCGCATTAAAACAAATTGCAATTTCGAATGCATAGTAATCATTACATGAAAAGTAAAAGTCTATAAAACCACCAAATTTT
>Ga0308019_10002370_pt1 | contig 10784 bp, 10 predicted proteins | sample Neamet284_FD_203135 | JGI IMG/M metagenome (GOLD analysis project Ga0308019, IMG submission 203135) | Marine microbial communities from water near the shore, Antarctic Ocean - #284 | ecosystem: Environmental > Aquatic > Marine > Unclassified | place: Southern Ocean | collected 2014-10-01
AAATAAAAGAAGTCCTAATAAGCCTGTTAGAAAAACAACAATAACATTTATTAATACAACGGAAAAATATGTACTTAAAAGTCTGCGTTTTTGATATCTTTCTTTGAAATCTTTTTTCAAGCCTTACGTTTAAGTTATAAAATTAATAAACCCAAACGATTTCATAGCTTAGGTTCGTATATTCTTTTTCATTTCAATCAATAAATGTATTTTTACCTTTAAAATAGATTACTTGTGGGCTACGATTTTAAGAAAATTGAAATTAAATGGCAGAAATTTTGGAAAAAAAATCTAACGTTTAAAACTAGAAATGACAGTAAGCTTCCAAAGTTTTATGTTTTAGATATGTTTCCATATCCATCTGGAGCAGGTTTGCATGTTGGCCATCCACTAGGTTATATCGCCACAGATATATATGCTCGATATAAAAGACATAAAAAATTTAATGTTTTACATCCACAAGGATATGATTCTTTTGGCTTACCAGCCGAACAATATGCAATCCAGACTGGACAGCACCCTCAAGTCACTACTGAAACAAACATAAATAGATATAGAGAGCAACTTGATAAAATGGGATTTTCTTATGACTGGTCAAGAGAAATAAGAACTTCAAAGACAAATTACTATAAATGGACTCAATGGATTTTCTTGAAACTTTTTGATAGTTATTATGATCTTAATAAAGATAAAGCTCTCTCAATAAAATATTTGATAGATTTTTTTGATAAAAATGGCACAAAAAATGTTAGTGCAGTTTCAAATCCTGAAGCTGTTGAGTTTTCAGCTAAAGAATGGAATTCATTTGACCTAGACCAAAAAGAAGAGATTCTTTTAAGTTATCGTTTAGCGTATTTATCAGAAACTGAAGTTAATTGGTGTTCTAAACTAGGCACTGTACTTGCAAATGATGAAATTATTAACGGAGTTTCAGAAAGGGGAGGGTATTCAGTTGAAAAGAAAAAAATGAAACAATGGAGTATGCGAATCGGAGCATATGCTGAAAGATTAATTCAAGGATTAGATAAAATTGATTGGCCTGATTCATTAAAAGAAATGCAACGTAATTGGATTGGAAGATCAAAAGGAGCTCATATAACCTTTAAATTAAAAAATTCACATGATGAAATTAAAGTTTTTACAACAAGACCAGATACATTATTTGGAGTTACCTTCATGACATTAGCACCCGAACATGAATTAGTGCTTAAAATCACATCTAAAAAACAATTTAGTCCCGTTGAGACATACATCAAGTCTTCTTCCAAAAGATCTGAAAAAGACAGAATTTCTGATATTAAAAGTATTAGTGGAGTTTTTACAGGAGCATATGCAATCCATCCATTTAGTGGTGAGGAAATCCCAATATGGATTGGAGATTATGTTTTAGCAGGATATGGAACTGGAGCAGTTATGGCAGTTCCATGTGGTGATCAACGTGATTTTGATTTTGCTAAATATTTTTCAATACCAATAAAAAATATTTTTCTTGATATTGATGTTTCTAAAAAAGCATTTACTGGAAAGACTGAATTCACACTAACAAATTCAGATTTTCTGAATGGACTAGATTATGAATTATCCATGGAAAAAGTTATTTCATATATCGAAAAAATTGATTGTGGAATAGGAACCATTAACTACAGACTAAGAGATGCTGTTTTTAGTAGACAAAGATATTGGGGAGAACCAATACCAATTTATTATAAGAAAGGAACTCCTTTTTCAATTGGAGAGGATAATCTACCTCTTAAATTACCAGATGTACAGAATTATCTTCCGACACCTGATGGATCACCCCCATTGGGTAACGCTGAAAGTTGGGCATGGAATATTTTAGAAAAAAAAGTTGTTTCAAATAAACTTATAGATAATTCTAATGTTTTCCCTTTAGAATTAAATACAATGCCTGGCTGGGCTGGTAGTTCTTGGTATTTCTACCGCTATATGGATCCAGACAACAATAAAGATTTTGTTGGAAAAGAAGCTGTTAATTATTGGCAAGATGTTGACCTTTATATAGGCGGGAGTGAACATGCTACTGGGCATCTTTTATATTCAAGATTTTGGCAAAAATTTTTGTTTGATCTTGAAATCCTGCCTGTAGATGAATTTGCAAAAAAATTAATAAATCAAGGTATGATTTTAGGGTCATCTGCATTTATTCAGAGAAAACCTGGAACAAACGACTATTACTCTAAAAATATTTCTAATAAAATTAAATTTGAATCTATAAGGGTAGATGTTTCCATGGTTAATATTGATAATGAGTTGGACTGTGAAGCAATTAAAAAATGGCAACCACATTTTGATGATGCAAACTTTATTCTCGAAGAAGGAAAGTTTATTGTTAATAGAGAGATTGAAAAAATGTCTAAATCTAAATTTAATGTTGTTAATCCTGACGAAATATGTGAATCTTATGGAGCTGATACGTTAAGAATGTATGAAATGTTTTTAGGCCCTTTAGAGCAAGCAAAACCATGGAATACTCATGGGATTAGTGGCGTACATTCCTTTTTAAAAAAATTATGGAGGTTATATCATCCAGATAATGTTTTTAGTGTTACTGAAGATGAACCCTCTAAAAATTCATTAAAATCTCTTCATCAAACTATTAAAAAAGTTACTGAAGACATCAATGACTTTTCTTTCAATACCTGCATAAGTTCTTTCATGATTTGTGTAAATGAACTTTCATTTCAAAAATGTAATAATAGAAAAATTTTAGAACCTTTGACTATTTTATTATCACCTTTTGCTCCTCATATCTCTGAAGAATTGTGGTTGCTATTAGGTAATAAATTTTCCTTAGTTAATGAGGATTATCCCATATTTAACAAATCTTATTTGGTAGAATCCTCTAAGAATTATCCAATATCTTTTAATGGTAAAATGCGTTTTACGATTGAATTAGATATTAGTTTGAATATTAAGGAAATTGAAGTTTATGTTTTAAATGATAAAAGAACTATTAATTATCTAGATGGTATTGTTCCAAAAAAAATAATTATAATACCAGGTAAAATAGTTAATATTGTTTGTTAATGAACATTGAAATAGTAGGTTTTATTGCTGCAGCTCTCACAACTTCGGCTTATATGCCTCAAGCATATAAAATATGGAAGACTAAAAGTGCTAACAGCGTCTCCTTAAGCATGTATTTAGTTATGTTTTTTGGTGTTTTTCTTTGGTTAATTTATGGTGTTTATGTTAATAGCCCTTCAATGATTTTAGCAAATACACTATCATTATTTGTTATTTTAATGATTCTTTATTTTAAAATAACATCTAAAAATAATTAATCATATGGCAATTTGTCTGAAAATTTGTTGATCCAACGAAATAAAAGTTTCAGTCCTAGAAATTCCAGGTATTTTTTGAATTTTTTTATTTAAAAGACTCATTAAGTGCTCATTGTCCTTACATAATATTTTAATAAAAACACTCCAATTTCCCGTTGTGTAATGACATTCCAGCACTTCAGATATTTTGTTTAATTTATCTACAGCTGTTAAGTTATTCATCGCTTTGTCTAAAAAAATACCAATAAAGGCAATTGTTTTATAGCCTAAAACCTTTGTGTTTAATTTTATATGTGAACCTGATATTACACCTGAAGCTTCTAATTTTTTTATTCGTTGATGAACAGCTGCTCCTGAAATAGAAGCTTTTAATGCAATTTTATTTATTGGTGTTCTAGCATTTGAAATAAGTTCCTTTAATATAATTTTATCTATACCATCAATACTTAATGTTGTCTTGTCTACTTTCATTTATGATAATAATTAATTCTTTGTTAAATTGAATAAAAAAATAATATGTATAAAGTACTTGTTTCTATATGACTAGAAATAAATTTATTTATTGGCTTGAATATATTTTTCAATAGCCATGCTCATTGAAGGAAAATCTTCACTAGGAGCTGAGATATCAACTCTTAATTTTGATCTGCTGGCTGCATCATGCGTTGTTTTTCCGTAAACTGCAATTTTAGTTTTATTTTGTTTAAAGCCTGGAAAATTTTTAAATAGAGAGTCTATGCCTGAGGGACTAAAAAAGACTAGTATGTCATAATAAACATCCCTTAAATCAGACAAGTCGCTAATAACTGTTTTGAACAACTCAGCTCTCTTCCAGTTTATTTCCAACTTATTTAAAGTTTCAGGAATAGATGGTTTTAAACTATCAGAGGTTGGCAGTAAGTATTTTTCAGATCCAAACTTTAATAAAACACTTGACAGATCTTGAATATTTTTATCTCCAATATATATTTTACGTTTCCTATAAACAACATATTTTTGAAGATAAAATGCTACAGCCTCGGATAAACAAAAATATTTAGTGCTATCGGGAACTTTAAATCTCATTTCTTCTGTAAGTCTAAAATAATGATCAACAGCATTTCTGCTTGTTAAAATAATGTTATCAAATTCCGCAAAATCTATTTTTTGAGTCCGAACTGACTTAGCATCTACTCCTTCTACATGAATAAAGGGTCTATAGTCTATCTTTAATTTAAATTTTTCTTTAATACGATCATATGGTGATTTTTCACCTGAAGGTTCTGGCTGTGAAACCAAAAGCGTCTTTAATTTCATATTTAAATATTTAAGATTTTAAGATTTCCAAAGTATTTTCGAAAACCATAACCATGGAGCAATTTTGAAAGCACAAAGATAGTAAAATAAATAAGGAATATTTTTTAGCCTATTGTTAATGTAATCTTTGAAAAAGTTAATTTGATGAAATGAGAAAATTAAACATAAAAATAAAAGTAATAATTTTATAAAACCACTTGAAATCATGTTTTGCAAAAAAATGACAGAGATTAAACCCATAAGTATAATATTTATATACCCGTAAAAAATAATATTCTTGAAATAATAAATTTTTATATCTGGAAAAATATTTAGACTTATATTAATAAAATTTGTGAGAAAAAATCTTGCAACTATAAACACATTAAATAGAACAAGAATATATAAATATCGATTAAAACTATAGTTACCATTAAAAAATACATTGTCACAAACTAATATTAAAAAAGAAAAACTAACTGTTGTTAGTAAATTAATTAAAATATAAAATAAGTTAAATAGATCAAAGTTTCTGTCAATACAATATCTTCTAAGATATTGTTTGTGATTTAAAAATTTTATAAAAAAATTAAACTGTATTGGGTCAAATAATTTTAAAATTAAAATTATAACTAGAAATAAAAAAAATAAGCTTTGAATCCAATTATTATCCTGCAAAACTCTTTCTATCCATAACTCCATAACATAAAAGTATTAGTTTTCTTTGAATTTACAATTTGATTTATATACTTAAAATCGTAAAAAAATTATCTAAATTTGTAGAAGATGGAAAACACTTTGGTCATAATTCCAACATTTAATGAATCAGAAAATATATCACAAATTATTTCTAGTGTATTTATAAACCTACCTAAATGTCATATCCTAGTTGTTGATGATAATTCACCTGATGGTACTTCAGGAATAGTAAAAGAAATAATTATTATTAAAAAAAAATCACTTTTTATAATAGATAGAAAAAATAAATTAGGTCTAGGTGCTGCTTATATTGAGGGTTTTAATTGGGCAATTAAGAAAAAATATGATTTTATATTTGAAATGGACGCTGATTTCTCCCATGACCCCGTGTCTCTTCCTGAAATGATAAAGATTTTAAGATATAACTCAGATATAGTTGTAGGATCTAGGTATAAGCAAGGTGTTAATGTGGTAGATTGGCCATTAGGAAGGATTTTGTTATCATATACTGCTTCTTTGTATGTTCGATTAATTACAGGAATGCCAGTAAAAGATCCTACTGCTGGGTATGTTGGTTACAAAAGAAAAGTTTTAGAAAACATGGAGCTTAATAAAATTCAATTAACTGGATATGCATTTCAAATAGAAATGAAATATAAGTCTTGGATAAAGGGTTATAAAATTTATGAGTACCCTATTATTTTTAAAAATAGAATAAGGGGAAAATCAAAAATGGATCAAAGTATATTTTGGGAAGCTTTAATTGGAGTAATTAAGATGCGTTTACTTAATTAAATTATAAATAATGAAAAAAAAACTCATAATTAATGCAATTACTGTAAATGAAGGGATTCAATCAAAAAATGACATATTAGTTGAAGGAGATAAAATAATTCAAATAAAGCCTAATATTGAACCTGAAATTGATGTAGAAGTAATTGATGCTAAAGGGTTTTATATATTACCAGGTTTAATTGATGATCAGGTACATTTTAGGGAACCAGGATTAACTCATAAGGGAAGTATTCAGAGTGAGTCAAAAGCTGCAGTTGCAGGAGGAATAACTTCTTATATTGAGATGCCAAACACCATACCTCAAACAACCACTAAAGTGGAGTTGGATAAAAAATTTCAAATAGCTTCTAATACTTCTGCTGCAAATTTTTCTTTCTTATTTGGCGGCACAAACGAAAATATTGACGAAATTTTAAAACTAGATAAAAAACAAGTTGCTGGCATAAAGCTTTTCTTAGGATCATCAACTGGAAATATGCTAGTTGATGATCCGGAGGTTTTAAGAAAAATTTTTAGCTCTACAGATTTATTAATTGCTGTTCACTGTGAAGATGAAAAAACAATCAAAAAAAACTTAGATAAGTTTATTAAAAAATATGGTGTAGATATTCCAATATCAAAGCATCCTTTAATTCGATCAAATAAAGCATGCTATATTTCCTCATCTAAAGCTATTTCTTTAGCAAAAGAAACTGGTGCTAGACTTCATGTGTTTCATTTGTCTACTGCTGAAGAAACTAGATTATTTGACAATAAAAAAGAACTTAAAGATAAAAAAATAACCTCTGAAGTTTGTATCCATCACCTATGGTTTACTGATGCTGATTATGATAAAAAAGGAACTTTAATTAAGTGGAATCCATCTATTAAGTCTAAATCAGATCAAAATGAATTGTGGAAAGCATTAAACGATGATAAAATTGATATAATTGCTTCTGATCACGCTCCACACACTAAAATTGAAAAAGACAATACTTATTTACAGGCTCCTTCAGGAGGTCCTCTTGTTCAGCACTCATTACTTGCTTTATTAACTTTTGTGAAAAGGGGTAAAATATCTTTAGAAAAACTAGTTCAAAAGGCTTGTCATAATCCTGCGATTTTATTTCAAATTAGTAAGAGAGGATATTTAAGAGAAGGATATTATGCTGATTTTGTTCTTGTGAATTTAAATGCAAAAACTAAGGTAACTAGAGATTCATTATTATATAAATGTGGGTGGTCACCTTTTGAAGGAGTTATTTTTGATGCGAAAATTGAAAAAACATTTGTAAATGGAATAAAAGTTTATGATGACGGCATGATAATAAAAACGAATGCAGGAAAACAACTTACTTTTAATAGATGAAAACTAAATCAGTTTTATTTTTAATAATTTTATTTATTTCATGTCAATCTGATTTGGTTAAAAAACCCAAAAACCTAATTGATAAAAACAAAATGGAATTAATTATGCAGGATATGATGTTAATGAGATCTATTTCTAGAAATTATCAAAGTTTTATTAAAGAAAAAAATTGGTTTGGAGATAAATATATTTATGAAAAATACAGCATTGATAGTGTTCAACTTATAGATAGTCAAGAGTATTATGCTAAGTCTCCAAAAATATATTTAGAAATACATAAAAATATAAAATTTAATATGGAGAAATTAATAGATAGCATTGATTTTTTATACAAAGAAGAGATGAGAAAAATAAAAGAAAATCAGACTAAAGATTCCATATAGTTAAAAAAGATATTGACTATATCTTCATATAATTAAAATTTGGCAAAAATTTAATTATTTTATTTCCGTTGTATTTTTTTTGGCTAAAAAATGATTCGACTAAACTTGAACTCATATATTTTTTTTTTAAACCAAAAAATGAGGTAAGAGTATCAAAATATAATATTAGGTTAAGAACGGGTTTGTTAATTCTTACTAGTTTTTTTTTAGTTTTAAGGTCTTTCTTTAATTTTTCTAAAATTAATTTATAACTATAGTTTTTTGCAACAATTATAAATCTTTCATTGGAAATTTGACTGTTCATTAAACTTATACTAACCTTAATAACATCATTTATATTCACAAAACCACTTCGACCTTTTGTGTAAAAAAAAAATGGAAATTGATTGATCATTTTCTTTAATTTTGATTCAGGAGAATTATTTAGTATTGACTCACCCATAATAACGCCAGGATTTATTATAACAGATTTAAGTCCTTCCTCAATCCCTCTCCAAACTTCTAATTCCGCATTATATTTTGAATATGCGTATGGAGTCTTATGATTGTAGTTATTAAATTTTGTTGTTATATTATCTTCGTTTGATTCTTCTCCTAAAGCAGAAATCGAGCTTAAATAAATTAATTTTGATATTTTTTTTTCTATACATAGATTTACGATATTTTTTGTGCCTCCAATATTAATATTATTTAATCTTTGTTTGTCACTAAATGAAAAAGATATTAAACCAGCACAATGATAAACATGAGTGATATCTTTAAATGCGTCCTCAAGACCTATAATGTCATTGATGTCAGACCTCTTCCAAATAATATTTTTATATATTGATTTTGTTTTTTTTAGAAATATTTCTGTTATTTCTTTTTTCTCTTTTGATCTGTATAGTGCAACAATTTTAATATTAGTTTTTGATAACGTTTGAAGTAAATGCATACCCACAAAACCTGTTGAACCTGTAATTAATATCATTTTATAAAAATACAATTTTTGAGATTCATTTTTTGTTTCATTTGATAAATATATATTTGTACCATAACCATATAATTATGTTAAAAAATTTTGTTGAAGAGTTGAGATGGAGAGGTATGTTACATGATATCACACCCAAAACAGAAGAATACTTATCGATAAATAAAAGTACAGGTTATATTGGTTTTGATCCTACTGCTGATTCTTTGCATATCGGAAGCTTAGTTCAAATAATTATTCTAATGCATTTTCAGAATTTTGGCCATAAACCAATAATTCTTCTTGGGGGAGCTACAGGAATGATTGGTGATCCTTCAGGAAAAGATAGCGAACGAAAATTGCTAGATGTTGAGACATTAGATATTAATATTAAGTTAATTAAATCTCAATTTCAAAGGTTTTTAAACTTTGAAAAAGAAAATAAAAACTCTGCTGTTTTAATTAACAATTATGATTGGATGAAGAAATTCAGTCTAATTGATTTTTCACGAGAAATTGGAAAAAACATTACTGTTAATTATATGATGGCTAAGGACTCTGTAAAAAAGAGGATAGCAGGTGAGTCTAAAGTAGGTATGTCATTTACGGAATTCACCTATCAATTAATTCAAGGATATGATTTTCTTCATTTATTTGATAATTATGATTGTAAAATTCAAATGGGAGGTAGTGATCAATGGGGTAATATTACTACTGGAACTGAGTTAATACGTAGGAAGTCTCAGGGAAAAGCATATGCTATTACATGTCCACTAATAACAAAAGCTGACGGCAGTAAGTTTGGTAAAACTGAAGACGGAAACATTTGGTTAGATAAAAAAAGAACATCAGTATATAAATTTTACCAATATTGGTTAAACACCTCTGATGAAGATGCACTATCGTATATTAAAATATTTACTTTCTTAGATATAAGCTCAATTGAAAAAATAATAAATGAACATAGGGATTCTCCTCATTTGAGGTTTTTACAATTTAATTTAGCAGACTCTGTCACTGAGCTAGTTCATGGAAAAGATGAATTAAACAAAGCAAAAACAGCATCTGGTATTCTATTTGGCAGAGACACATCTAACTCTCTTATGAAAATTGATTCTGAAACTTTCCTTGAAATATTCGAAGGAGTTCCTCAAGAAAGTTTGTCAAAAACAATTCTTAAAGATGGACTTTCTATAGTTTCAGCTTTATCAAACAAATCAGGATTTTTAAAATCTAGTAGTGAGGCCAGAAGGTCATTAAAAGAAAATGCAATTTCAGTTAATAAATTAAAAGTTTTAGAAACTTATAACTTAACTATTTCAGACTTAATAGGAGATAAATTTATTTTACTTCAAAGAGGTAAAAAAAATTATTTTGTTTTAAAATTTAATTAAAGACCATTAAGTTACAACCTCTTATTTCAGCCTGATCAAATCTTCCTAATACTTCAAAATATCCGTTGGAATAAACCTTTCCTATATCATCAGTTGCTATAAAAGGACAGCTATAACTGTTTGCTAAATCTATGATATTTAGACCTCCTGCCTGTTCATCTTTACACAATAATAATGGATCGTCAATTTCTCTCGACAAAACCCTCATCCATGGAGGACATTTAAATAAACCATTTTTAACAGAATAAGCTTGAGATAGCAGTTCAGTCATTCCGTATTCAGAATGAATTGATTTAACTCCAAATCCATTACAAAGCGTTTTATGAAGCTCAGTTCTAATTAATTCTTTTCTTTTTCCCTTCATACCTCCTGTTTCAATAATAATAGTATGCTTTAATTTAATTTTATTATTTTCAATAAAATTTAAAAGAGCAAAAGAAACTCCAATAAGAATAGTTTTTTGTTTTTTTGATTCGAGTTCTAAAAGTGTTTTATGAAGTTTATCAAAATCATCTAAATAAAATCCACTTGAATCAGAATCGCTCTGTTTTATTAAATCAGTTATCATGTAAATTAATGAAGATTCAGTGTTCTCAATATACCCTGGAAGGAGAGCTAATATGACCCAATCAGAAG
>Ga0308019_10002371_pt1 | contig 10784 bp, 20 predicted proteins | sample Neamet284_FD_203135 | JGI IMG/M metagenome (GOLD analysis project Ga0308019, IMG submission 203135) | Marine microbial communities from water near the shore, Antarctic Ocean - #284 | ecosystem: Environmental > Aquatic > Marine > Unclassified | place: Southern Ocean | collected 2014-10-01
TTTATTAAAATCCATTTCTTTAGCAAAGCATTGCTCAAACAATGATTTATTAGATTCTGCAAAATCTTTGTATTTTTCTTTTGCTTCTTCTAAAGATACTTCCCTGTTTTCTATACTTTCAGATCTAATAAATTGTCTAATTTCAACCATTTTACCAAGTAAATCAATATAACCTTGATTTATAACTTTATCCATTTTTTAAAAACAGATATATTTAAGATAAAAATTAAACACGCTTATTCTATGCATGACAATCAGATACTTCTACTTTATTGTCAAATAAACTTGATCCAGAATGGAATGAGGAATATCCGTTTACATCTGTTCCCGTAGATCCTGTATTCATTGATGTTTCATTTTGATAAGCCCATTCCCCTAGTGCGTTATAATCTTGTTTGTATTCTAATTCTTTAGAGAACTTAGGGTTTGTTATAGAATCATCTGGTATTTGTTCTCTTGGTTTCTTTCCTTGAAACCACTGATTATAAGTTAAGTCCATGTCCCCTTCAAATTCTTGGTTAACTGTTCTCTGTGTTCCTTCAACAGGTTTTCCGTAGGCGTCATTAAAGTTATTTTCGTCCCCTAGTGGAACTGTTAAATAGGTGCTGAAAGAATCAGAATAGTTATTACTGTATCCCTTTAATGTATCTTTAGGATATTCAGTATCTAAATATTTATTTTCATAGTCATATGTTGGTTCTTCGTCTTTAACACCCGAATAACTAAATCTCTGTAAAGGCGCGGCATCTTCTAAATAATTATCCAATTCTTTTTCTATTTTTTTAGATTCTTCTTCTTTTACCACTTCAGTATTTTCTATACTTTCTTTAATACTTTCTCTACCCGGTATAGGTTTAACATCTATTTCTTCATTAAAAGACACCGACTTTGCACTTATTGTACTATCCTTAACTATAGAATAAAGAAAGAATAGAATTGCTAAAACAAATATAACGTATACTATTTTTTTTATATCTATTTTCATTTATATAATTATTATATTATTTTTTCATTAATATTCTCCTAAAACCATTTTTAGTAGTAATAAAGTAAATAGTATATTCAGGAGTTTTAAATTCTTCACAAAAATATTCTTCTGTTTCGTGCCATTCTATATCATGTGACCATTCTACTTCTTTTAACTCCCATTCTATAGATAATTTATCTTTTTCATTCGACCAGTTTATCAATTCTTTATTAAAACAAGTTTTAGATCCTGATTCTTTAATGTGTCCTTCAAAATTATTAAATAAATATCTTTTTTCATTATAACTATCTTTAGGATATTTAGAATATTTTTCTTTTTCTTTTAAGAAAATAGATAGTGGTATATTTAGTTCATTTTTGTGTAAATGATAAATTTCTTTCATCTTTTATCATTATATAAGAATAATAAAACCTTAAATAAATTAAAGTTGTAATATATATAAAACATGAATATTAAAGTAAAATTGAGTTTGTTTTCAATAATAAGCGGAATAATTCTATCGTCTATGCCAGTGTACATATATTACTCCTACATCAACGAGTTAAAGGATTGTAAATGTGCAGACGATTATAGACAAATATATGTAAAATATGCAGTTATAGGTGCTATGTTATTTAGTATTGCCACCAGTATTTTACTTTATTATTTTGAAAAATCAAAAATAACCAAATATACTTCTGGTGCTATTTCAATGTCTTTATCAGTATTATTAATATCATATGCATATTCACTAATAAAAAAAGACTGTGAATGTTCTGCAAGTTGGAAGAGAACATTTATGTTATTTCATGGTGTATTATTACTAGTACCTAATTTATTTATGGCATATAAATCACTTAAATAAAATTTAACCAAAGGTATTTTCACCTGCATAGGTAAAATAAATAAATCCGTCTTCGCATTTGTATTCATTGTATATTTCACACATATTTGCAGCAGGTGGTGGTAATATATTTTTAATAAAAACAAAAATAGATTTATCTGGTTGTAATTTAATTCTCTTTCGAATAATATAAATAAATTGTCCGACTGTAATATCACTTGGGACAAGAAATTTATGTTTATCTATTTCAGGAATATCCGATGTACATTGTTTCTCTACAATAATAGGTATCCGTTCTGGATACTTTTCTATAATTTTTTTGCTTTCTTCGAGACGCTCTTCTAAGGAGTGTTTTTCTACAAAACTGGACATTATATAACTATAAAATAAAATAATATTTAAAGTTTAAGAAACAAGAAAATAAAAAGATGAAAGGAACAAAATTCGTTGTGTTAAATAAAAATGGTAATGTTACTAATAAAAAGTTTGCGTTTGATGGAAATTTAGAAGATTTATTAATTAAGGTAACAAGAATGAAAATGCCCTGTAAACCTATTAAATTATATTCCTATATTTTCAATAGTTTTAGAATTGATATTTGGGGATTTATTGACGGAAAAGCAGGGCAAGAAAATACTCATGATTTACCTCCTAATGCTAAATGTTATCATACTGAATACATGAAATCAGATTCAGATTTACTATTTGGTGATCTATTTGCATTAAAATATAAAGGTTCAGAACTTGTAGATTTTGATATAGATGAATACGCTGAAATATATACTAAACTATTTGGTGGTTTTGAAGATCTTGGAGATACTGACGAATGGACAGATAGTGAAGATGAAGAACCTACACAAGAGGACTTAGAATTTATTGAAGATGATTTAAGTGAATTGTCTACAGATTCTGAATGGGTTATTGAAGATGAACCGAAAGAATCTGATGAAGAATCTGATGAAGAATCTGATGAAGAATTAGAATGCGATCTTAAGGATGATGAATAAATTATTTAAAATTGAAAAAATATAGAATAATTAATAATATAGATATGTCTAATTTAGAAGATCCTGTTAGAAAAAAAGTCATTGATAAAATTGATACTTTAGTTAATGACTATAATAAATCCAGAAATATAGAAATAAGTATATATAATAATACAATTAAAAAAGCAAGGGAAAGTTATCTAACAAGAAAATGGGAAAATAAAAAGTTTATGAATATTTATAAGAATAAAGTTATATCAGTTTATTCAAATCTTAAGAATGATTCTTATATTGGAAACATAAATCTTTTAGAAAGAGTTAAGAAAAATGAAATTAAAACAAAAGATATTGCGAATCTTGAGAATCATGAAATATTCCCAGAATATTGGAAAGAAAAAATGGATGAAAAAATGAGAAGGGATCAAATGCTTTATTCAATGAAACCTGAATCAATGACAGACGTTTTCCTTTGTAGAAAATGTAAAAAAAGAGAATGTTCTTATTATGAACTACAAACAAGATCTGCAGATGAACCTATGACTGTATTTGTTACATGTTTAAATTGTAAGTCTAGGTGGCGTCAATAAATTATCACCAGAGTGGCGTCAATAAATTAATAAACTTAGGCAGCGACAGCGCCCTGTTTAAATTTAGAACCAGCAATTAAAGGTAAAGCAAAGTATTGTAAGAAAATAAAAGTAATTAATACTGTAATAAAGAATGAAATTAAATCAGACAGAAAGGTTCTAATTTTAAATTTAGTGCCTAATATTTCTACTGATTCTTTGTCCCATTCCTCTTTGGTATATCCTGTTATAGATTGAATTGCAGGCATAACAATATTTTTTATAAGTGACTGAATTGTAGCGTCACCTGAATTTCCAATAATAACTGCGGCAATTAATCCCGTAACAGCGTTGTCAACAACAAAATGTCCTAATTCACTTCTTAAGTCTGCCATTCTTTATAATAAAATATATATTTTATTTTTATTATTTTTTAAAAATAAAATATTTTAAGTATATATATAAAAAATGGCAAAAGCAATAGCATCAGGTTTAGATTCTGCATTTGGTGATGCTCGTAGCATTATCCGTAAAAATTTCGGTTTAACTATCGGTGTAACTTTAGGTTTCGCCACTAAAGATTTTGTTAAAGGTATTGTTGATCACCTTGTTATGCCTCTCTTAAGTCCTGTATTCGAAGTCCTAGGCGGTGACTCGTGGGCTGACTTTGTTGTAGACATTGGTCCATTCTCGCTACCACTTGGTGCCCTTATTACTGACGTTGTAACATATTCCATCCTTGTTATAGCGCTCTACATTTTCATCAATGTCTTCTTTGACTCAAAACTTATCTCAGGTGGAGGTAAATAAATAACTTTATTTTAGTTAATTAATTTAAAAAAAAATTAATAAGAAGGTTTTCCACCCCAAAAGTCAGGAGCGTATTTATTTTCTTCTGGGAATGCCGAATCCCTTAAGATTTGTTCTTGACTTCTAAAGTCTGGTTCATCTGATTTTTGGTAAAATAAAGGATCTGTTCTTGGTCTACCGTTTGGTGGTGGAGCATATGTTAAGGTTCTGTATGGAATACCTTCTCCTACTTGGACTGCAAAACTCTTCTTTTTACTACCCTCACATATCTCAAAGTTAATGTGTGGTGGAACATATGTTGTTCCTAAATCAATGTAGAAACTATTTGGGTAGAACATCTTAATAGTAAATTCACCATTACTTGCTCTAACAATACCTTGATTAGGAGTGTTTTCATATGCCATTTCAGGATTGGCAAATGGAAGACCTGAACCAGAGTATGACTGTAAGTAATTTGGTGGCGACGCTGCCCAGAAAATAATTTTAGCGTTGCTGGAGTTTACTTTACCTTTAACGGTTACATCACCATATTGAGTTACAGAAACTTTACCCGCACAATCAGGATGCTCGAATGCTTTAAGATAGTTTGCTTTTGAATCACACATTTTATTATGTATGTTAGAAAAAAATATTTAAAGTCCACCAACGGGGGTTCTTGGAGAAATAGTTAAGTTATTCTCAATGTATGGATATCCACCGGCACTCTGCCAACCTTGACCACAACAGTTTTGTTCTTTATCTGTTTTTTTGTAAACTCTGTTTCTTAAGTTTGATACATTCGCTAGAGAATCACAATCTGTGCCAACACCAAAATCTCTTCCTTGACCAATTCCATTTGGATCAAGAACTTCGACATTACAACCTTCTGGTGTGCATCTTAAGATAGATCTTTCTGGTACTATAGAACCATCGTGTCCAGGAGAAGCATTTTTCTTTTCAGCGTATAATTCATTAATTTCTCTGATACTATTTCCATTTCTAGATAAAAACATTCTGTATTCAAAACTATTAGATATAGAATTGTTTGCTCTAATTAAATTATTCGATGTACAACTGGATCTATAGTCTGTAAAATTTCTACCATCCGCCATTTTAGCAGGGCAATCTTTATAATAGTTATCGCTGGTAAAGTTACACGAAGACATTTATATACTATAAATATATTTTTTATTTATAGTTTTTTTAATATCTTTTCGATTAGTTTGTTTTTGTTTCCATACTTTGCTATCTTTAGTTCTTCACATTTTTTCTTTAGATCTGTAAGTGACATTTTTTCTAAATCACCTTTAGTTAATTTTATTGGTTCTTCTTCCTCTTCACTTTCATCTGAATAGGAACCTTCATCCGAATATTCACTGTCTTCATCTATTTTATCTGTTTTCTTCTCTGAATTATTGCTGGTCGGGTTTTCCTTACCATCTGGAATTTGATTACCAAAGATAGAACCTAAGGAAAATGCAGATTGTTCTTCAGGAACTTCTTCTGTGAATTCTTGTTTTGCTTCAGTTAAATTAAATAATTCTTTCTTTAGTTTTTCATCATTTTCTATATCTTCAATTTTTATAACTCCTTGTTTTTTGGTGTCGCTGCCGCTGTCGCTGCCGCTGTCGCTTTCGCTATCATAATCATCATAATTTTCCTTTTCAACAATTTCTTTAATCTGTTGTTGTTCTTCTGGATGTATCTGCTGCTGCTGCTGCTGCTGCTGCTGCTGCTGCTGCAACATTTCAGATACTATAGCGTCACCCTGATTTGGATTTATTTTAGAAATACTATATGATAATCTCTCTAACTTCGAATCCATTTTATTGAATTCTAAGTATCCAAATAGAGCAATAACCACAATCAAAACAAATAATGCTAAGAGAATCATTTGACTTGTACTTAACTTAAATTTTTCAAACATTTATGTTTATAACTTTTTTTTTTATTTTTTATTATAAACACGCATAGAACTATAAATTATATTCTTTATAAAATATATATATGACATCATTGTTTAAAATTAATTTAGAAGAAAGTAAAGAATATAAACCTTTATTAGATGATATTATAAGATTCTCTACTATACAGATTGTTACTCATATATTTATATGTCTAACTAAAGCAGAAGCAGATTTATTTGACCCAAATTTCTTTCAGACCTTATTCTTCTTAATTATAAGTATTGTAGTTTACTGGTTAATTATTAAAAAAGTATTTAAAATTGAATAGTTTTATGAATATAAAACTATAAAATGAACTTTGAAGAATATATTACAGACATATCTACACGAATATTTAAACAACTCGGTAGTGGACACATTGAGGGAATCTATCAGGAAGCACTCATTCGTGAACTGCATAAAAAGTTTCCTGCTGTAGAGCGTGAAAAGACCGTGCCTATATTCTACATAGATACAGATGATATCCAACAATCTATAGGTTCTCTCCGAATTGATATATACGTCCACGATACAAATAATGATAACATTTATCTTCTTGAGATAAAAGCAGTTAAAAATATTGGTGAAATAGAAGTATGTCAGGTTAATAGATATTGTGACATGCTAATGAAAAATTATAGTAAGGTAGTTAATGAAGCATACATTATTAACTTTACTCAACCTAATACAAAAAGCGTTCCTGAAGATATAATGATTAATAGAGTTGTTTAGATTTTACTCATATATACCAGCCCTGGCACGGGAATCTACTAAAAGACATAACTTCAAAAGTAAATCAAGAAGTAAATAAATATATATATATATATATATATAAATGGTTCGTAAAACTAAAATGCGTTCAAAAAGAAAAGTAACACGGACTAGAGGTAAAAGACGGACGCGGACTAGAAGTAAAAGACGGTCACGGAAAGCTGGAGGTAAAAGACGGACACGGAAAGCTGGAGGTAAAAGACGGACGCGGACTAGAAGTAATAGAAGAAAAATGAAGGGAGGCGTCCCTAGTTTGAAAAAATTTGCCGGGATATTTAAAAAATATAATGTGGACGAGGACGTAAAGAACGATTCGTGTAATGCGATTACGCCTCATGAGAAATGCATCCGCGACGACCGTAACTGGGACGAGGGCCGAGTTGATAGCTCCGACTGCATCAAAAAAACGAAAACGGACCGTGAAAATTGTTTGGAAAAAGGTTGTTATTATAGTAAGGTGATAGCGGAAGAGGGTATGCCACCTTGTATTAGTAATAGAAATGAGCAGCGCATCCACGACTGGGCCATGAACAACAACAACGGCGAGAAGCAAGAACTCACAGATAAGGAAAAGATAACTAAGACGGAGTTCCTCAAGAGGAGATCAACTTGAAGATGTACTGCGTGCTCACGTGCACCGCCAAGCTGCGCTGCGGTGCGCGGATTTTCTTCTTGATCTTCTAGACTTTCTTCATGACTTTCTTCTTTTTTTTAGTTCTTCTTGATTTTCTTCTTGATTTTCTTGATTTTCTTGATTTTCTTCTTGATTTTCTTGATTTTCTTCTTGATTTTCTAGATTTTCTTTTACGGCGTCTACCGCCTGTTTTTCCTGATGATGCTGACATATAGGCATTGTCTAAACCTTCAGTGAACGCGGGGGCATTGCAAGTGCTGTAAGATTCTACACGCGAAGCGCCTGGGGCATTAGGGAAACCATCTAACGCAAGATAATATCCAGAGGTTTCTCTTCCACCTCTTTGTTTTCTTTTAGAACTTCTTTTTGTGCGTTTTGTTCTTCTAACCATTTTTATATTATACTTAGATTTTTTTAAAACCTTAAAACAAAAATCAAAACTATATATAGAAAATATATAGAATGGATACAAAGTTTTGGGGACCGTCCGGATGGAAACTACTTCACTATATGACAGAATCATATCCTGATAAACCAAGTGAAACGCAGAAAGCAAATATGATAACTTTCTTTAATGTTTTAGGAGAAGTGCTTCCTTGTAAGTACTGTCGTATTTCTTTTAAAGAATATATAAAAGTTAAACCAGTAGAAAAAGCAGTTATATCTCGAGAAAAGTTATGTCGTTGGATGTATGATATACATAATATGGTAAACAATAAGTTAAGAAAACAAGGATTAGTTAATGAACAAAATCCTAGTTATAAGTTAATTAGAAGGAGATTTAAAGAATACCTTAAGGATCCAGGATTTAGAGCAGGTAATGAAGGAATAAACTTTATATCAAGTATTGCGTTTAATTATCCTATGAAACAAAAATGCGAAAGGTGTAAGAAACTATATTATGAACTATTTTTTATTACTCTTCCTAAAGTTGTTCCGGATAAAAAATTTAATGAAGTTCTTAATATTCAAATGGAAGAAAAACCTATACAATATATTCTGGAATGTAGAAGTGTAATGAAAAAATGGATGTACGATTTAATTTGTAGATATAATAGTAAAAAATCTCAATCCTATAAAGGATATTGTAAAAAAATAGAATACTATAGAGCAAGCGGATGTGAAAAGAAAAACCATAAGGGTAAAACTTGTAGAAAGAAGAAAAAGAAAAAGAAAAAGAAAAGTAGTAAACTAAAAGTTTCTTAGTTTTTTAATTCGTAATTATAGTATTTCATACTTCTTTCCCAGAAAGGAGAATTAAAGTTGGAAGACCAAGCAGCGCCGCGGTCAACATTTGTGAAACTTGGAGTAGGTAGCGCTGGGATTCTATTATGAATAAATCTATTATTTTGTTTAGTTAATGAAAAATCATTAACTCTAATTTCACCATAACCTCTAACATTTGTCCAAACTTTTCCACTGTCCATATTTTATTAATACATAATATTTTTTTTTCTAACTTTATAATAAATATGGACGTAGAAAATACAGAAGCATCCACATTAGGAGCAACAGACACATTAGGAGCAACAGAAACATTAGGAGCAACAGAAACATTAGGAGCAACTGAAACATTAGGAGCAACTGAAACATTAGGAGCAACTGAAACATTAGGAGCAACTGAAACATTAGGAGAAACAGAAACATTAGGAGCAACTGAAACATTAGGAGCAACAGAAACATTAGGAGCAGAAGCATCATCAGCAGAAGCGGTAGCATCGGTAGAACAAGAATCGGCCGAATCATCATTAGCAGAAGCATCATCAACAGAAGCATCGGCAGAACGAGAATCTGCAGAAGCATCAGCATCGGCGTCGGCAGAAGCGGAATCTGCAGTATCTACAGAAGCAACATATGCAGCATCAGAACCATCAACAGAACCATCATATTCAACATCAGAACCATATTCAGGAACAGAAGCAGAAGAATCGGAAACATTGTTTAAAAAAGTCACAAAATATTTAAGTCCAAGACGATTAATATGTAAAATTCCTGGCGTTCCACGTATAGCACCCGAATTTTGCAGTTCAGTAGTAGGTGGAAGATCTAAAAGAAGAACAAGAAGATCTAAAAGAAGAACTAAAAGAGGTGGTAAAAGAAGATCTAAAAGAAGATCTAAAAGAAGATCTAAAAGAAGAACTAAAAAAAGAACAAGAAGAACTAAAAAAAGAACAAGAAGATCTAAAAGAAGAACAAGAAGAACAAGAAGAACAAGAAGAACAAGAAGAACAAGAAGAACAAGAAGAACAAGAAGATCTAAAAGAAGAACTGCAAGAAAGAGAACAAGAAGATCTAAGAGAAGAATGAAAGGAGGACAATGTTCAGATGCTTCTAAAGGTGGTGTAAGCAGTTATGGATACCAAAACGTAACCCATGATGCGGTCCAACCATTCTGGACTGGAACTCAATATTAATTTTTTTTTTTAATTAATAAAGTTTAAAAAATTTTATTTAGTATTTGTATTTTTTTGGTCCTTTCTTTGCTTTTCTTACTGGTTGTTTGCGACGAGTTTTTTTGGTTGTTTTTCTTTTTGGGTACATGGTTTCCATACCTTTAAACATTGAAGGGGTTCTAGATTCTCTTTCTAATGAAGAAAGTAATTCAGATAATTTGGATACTTTAGATTTTCTAGTTTTTTTCTTTGTTTTTTTTGTTTTCTTTGTTCTTTTTTTCTTTCTACTTCTCTTTTTTGGTGATTCTTTATAAAAACCTTTCTTTTTAGTTTTCTTTTTTGCTTTTCTGGCAGGTTGTTTACGGGTTGCTTTTTTTTTCTTTTTTCCTTTCATTTTAGATCTTCTTCTACCAGAACCACGGAGTGATCTACGGGAGCGGCGGACACGACGAGTTCTACGTCCACCTCTTGATCTACGTGAGCGTCTAGAGCGTCTAGAGCGTCTGGAACGTCTGGAACGTCTGGAGCGTCTGGATCTGCGGACACGACGGGTTTTACGTCCACCTCTGGATCTACGTGAGCGTCTGGATCTGCGAACACGGCGGGTTTTGCGAGTGCGTCTTGACGAACGTCTGCTATTTCTGTATCTTCTGGTCATATTTATAAATATAACTTAGAAAAAAAAAATATCTAATTTAATATTTTTTGTAGGAACTCACTGCTCTAGATAATGCTTTTTTTGCCGAACTTAATTTACGTCTTGCTTTTTTAACACGGGTTCTTGCTTTTCTCTTTCCTCTTCTTGATTTTCTTCTGGTTCTTCTTGATTTTCTTCTGGTTCTTCTTGATTTTCTTCTGGTTCTTCTTGATTTTCTTCTGGTTCTTCTT
>Ga0308019_10002375_pt1 | contig 10774 bp, 26 predicted proteins | sample Neamet284_FD_203135 | JGI IMG/M metagenome (GOLD analysis project Ga0308019, IMG submission 203135) | Marine microbial communities from water near the shore, Antarctic Ocean - #284 | ecosystem: Environmental > Aquatic > Marine > Unclassified | place: Southern Ocean | collected 2014-10-01
CTTTCTTCTTAGTTCTGTTACTAGTTTTGTAATCTATTACAGACAACTTACCATCAAACTCGGCAATCAAATCTGTCCTACCAGCAACACCGAAATGGTTTGAGTACAGTCCAAGTTCTACTCCGTGAATGTTATCTATTCTTTCAAAGAACGGTTCAATGGTCTTGAATAATTCTGCAATGTGTGGTAACTCTTCCTTGAGAAATCCGTCATCGTTGAGGATATACTTTTCACAGACACCGTGTAAGCGGGTTCCTCTGCGGGAAGCTTTTCCCGAGACTTTGTTCGCTTCGGTTTCTCCAACGCGTTTTCTCCATTCAAGAATTGAAGTTTTGCTGAATTCTCCAAGTATACTCGTGATACTTGGGTATAAGGAACCGCTGGGAGTCGCATAATATCTCTTTCCATTTCTAGATTCGTGTTGTATATTAAACGACAATTCTGGTGATCGTTTTAGATGATTAAACTTTTTCATAATGTATTGCCAGGCATTCTACTCTTTATATCTTTTAGTCTATCCTCAAGTTGTCCAACTGCAGCAGGTTTCACAGAATGTTTAGTCTTAATATTATCATAACCAAAATATACAGCTGACAATACTTGTGATACTTCACCACCACAAGTTGGAAATCTACATTGTTCTTCAGTAGGAATTTTTCTATCAGCTATCTTTAAATCTTCTTCGAAAGTGTGTCCACATTTTTCACACTTATAATCATAAGTCGGCATTATCTATCATCCAGTTAGGAGGTGTTCTCATGTTTTCAACTATTCCGCCCCATTTTGCATCATTCTCTTTACATTGTTTTGTATATATTTGTCTAGATGCTTCTATAGAATTTTGGAGCTCATCTTCAAGAACTTTTGGAATTTCGGTGGGGCCGGGAGGTGCGGTAAATTTACCTTCTTTAATATTTTTTGGTACATGACTTAACTTATTATAAAACTTTGACCAATCATCATGCATAGCATCATACCGATACCAATATTCTTTATGGAGCCAAAACCACAAATCATGTAACCATTGATAGTTTGAACTATTTGCTTCAACCCACCATTGAGTTGACGGAAACACCACAACCGGAGGGTCTAACGATTTAACTAACTCACCCTCCGGATCTAAATTATGATGTGCATTCGCCAACAATTTAGTATATATTAAAATTTTATGTTTCACATCTTTATCAGAATGTGCATAAGAACACATTTTTGTATCAATGTCTAAAAATAATATATGTATCATAATAAAAAATTATAGTCTAAATGATCCAAATCTATAAAAAATATGTTGGTCAATAGAAGTGGTTACTTTACTCCTATCAGCCCATCTAGGATTAGCAATATAGTTTGCATGATAATGTGTAGCACCGTCCGTAATATCAACCATGTTCTCTTTATATCGAAAGACATGTTTTGCTAATTTTACTGATGCAGACCATAAACGTCCTTCTTTAGGATCATCACCTTTACCATCACAATACCACGAAAATTGGCATCTATCTCTTTTTGGGTGCCCACTTGCATGATGAAGTCCTTCATACACTACTTCACAAACCGTATTTGGAAAGCGTGGTGAAGCTACTCGATTTAATGTTACTTGCGCCACTGCTAATTTTCCGGCTGTGCTCTCAGTTGCCGCTTCATAAAATATATTTTTTGCCATGCAAGTAATTTGTTTTTCAGTTTCGTTATATATTTTCTGTAAATTTTCAAGTTGCGGCATAAAATGCGGCATATCATTTTGTATAATTATCTTTTGTCTCGTTGAACTCTCAATCGCTCCATTATTTCCGTAAGCTCCAATTGTAAAGAACATAATAAGAAATAAAAAAACTTTTTTCATATTCCTCTTGTATTTGGGTTTCGTTCTGCTATATTCTAGGTCTCCCTCGTTTAGGACTTTTAATATAATTGTCGGCATTACCTAAAGCATTACTTCTAGTGTACTCCCTCCAATCAAAATCAGATTCCCAAGTATGATCTCCGATTACTCCTATAAACTTTTGATAACCGGGTTCATAATCGAGTGTAGCTACCTTGAACGGTAGTGCTAATCTGATTGTTGCAGACCGTGGTTCTCCAGCGCCCATTATCATCCTTCGAAGCTCTACTTCTCTAGAAACTTCTTCACCATTACTGGATATCCGTTTAAATTTTACTATTCTATTTTCTAGATTGTTTTTATTCATGGTACTAAATCTGGAAAAGTTGTTTTAATTAATTTATATGTTAAACCTCTATAGTTTAACTTTTTATCTTTAACTTGAAGTACTACTTTAGCCTCCGTAGGATGTAGTTCTTCTAATAGCTGTACAAATAATTGCTCTCTTCTTAACTGTGATAATCCTTCATGTCCACCTTCAATAAAAAGATAAAACTTTCTAATGTTGGGATATAGATATGTGGGATTATTTTCGTCTACCGAACCGATGAATGTATCATACGGCGGTGCACCTTCAGGTAGAGCAAATTTGATATCTGGATGAAAAGCATATTTTAACAATTCCTTTAAAGGATCGGATTCATGTTCCAATAAAATCTTCTTACGCTCTGTAATAGATTTTGCTGCAGCGATGTCTTCAAATATAATTGGTATACTAAGTGCCATAAATTAAAACTCCGATAAATTTTCAGTTAAGTTCTTTAATTTATGAGTCACAAAATAAGTCAGTAATCGCCGTCTGTCTCCAACCTGAGTGTTTTCAAATTGTTTCCTTATATTTATACAAATTGACTCAGGAACTTCACTTAAATCTATTAATTGTCTATTCCTATTTAGATTACGTAACATCTCATTATCGCAGAACATTTCAGGGTCTAAATCAAACCATGCATCAATCTTCTTTTTAGTTATTGGTTTCTGGCGTCTACCTTCATCAATAAAAACATTATCATCAGACAAAATATTAGGAACACCATCACCAACATCTCCTTTTATAAGTTTTTCATGTAGTGACCATTTAGCATCACCTTCAACAAACTTCTTTTGCATAGGAGAATATTGTCTAACATTAAACTGATGTAATTGAATAAAATCTTTATCACTCGACAATATCAATGTACGTTCATTTAAAAGTTCAACCAATGTACCAATAATATCATCAGCTTCTGCCCTATCTGATTGAAGTACTTTATATGGAAACCATTCTGTTAATTCAGATTTTAATATGGTTAACTTATCATATAAATCTTGCCAATCAGTATCAGCCGAGGTTCTTACTTTTCTTCTTGCTGCTTTATAATTTGGGAAAATATCTTTTCTCCAATTATTCTTATCATCACAACATAAAATCAACTCGCCATATTCTGACTGAAATTTATTTCTATATAATCGTAAAGTATTTAATACTGTAGGTCTTAATGCATTCATACTGACATCACCATACTTTGCAGAAGTCATATATGAACCTATAAAGATTTGTGAAAAATCAACTAGTAGTGCCATCTTTTTATTTTATTTCTTGTGGGGCCTTGATAGCATGTAAAAATTGCTGCCATTGACCACTTCTTAAACTCCAATTATAAAACATATCAAAATAACTTTTCTGAATTGTTAGAAGATTTTGTATGTCTTCATCCCAAAAATGTTCTATAGCACGAGCCAAAATATGTCCGTGTACCTGTGCATGTTTATCTTTATCTTGTTCATATCCATACATCCAAGGAAAGTTTGCTCCTGTTTCTGGTATTGCTCCAAGATTAGGAACAACAGATAAACATCCAGCAGCACAGGCTTCAATCAAAGTAATACAACTTGTTTCCTCATAGGTACTCGGATATGCCATAACATGTTGTGTTTTTAACGCTTCCCGTATCTCATCATTTGATACTGTACCATGATAATTAACACCATCCATTTCTCTAGCACGTTTATATACATGTCGAAATTGTTCATCTAAATGTGGACGGTCGTATAACTTAAAACTTGAATAAATGTTTAATTCTGCATTCAACCCATCCTTGAGAGTATTCCTCATAAAATCCCAAGCGTCTAAAAGAACTTCTAGTCCACGATGAGGTGTCGAAAAATAACACACATTTATTTTATCACCATCTTTTGGCTTTTCATGCTTAGGAAAAGGTTTAATAGCATTTTGTATTACTACACCACGGTCATAAGGAAATCCTAGATATGCAGAAAATTGATATTGTTGCCAATGACTAACAAATACTATACGTTCAAATTTTTCTAAATTCTCTTTATTTTTTAAATGTTGTACTTCAGGATCTGATGCTAAATCGTGCACCCAAAGAATTCTTGGTTTATCTTCTAGTTCTCTAACTCTTGTACTAATAATTTGAAATTCATCTAATAATCCAGCTTCGCGTTTTGCTACTTCTTCATAAAGCCACATTCTCATAAGTTCAGTACCACCCATAGCCTTTTTTGATATAGTGGCTAATTTAGAGGCATTTGAATCTTCAGAAAAATCAATAGCAAACTCCACTTCATCTTCTGGGTTTATTATTGATACGTGATCATCAAGAGATTTTTTAGGTGAGGCGTCTTTGATTTCACTATTAAGGTTCACTGCTTTGACCATACATTTCCAATCATTATTATTATCTATACTAGTATATAGTAGTTGCATTTTGGAGCGAGCAACAGGAGTCGCACCTGTCTCTTCGGAGTGGAACTCCAAAGGGTTTCTACCCAACTACTCGCATATATTCGGTTAACACCTTATTATAACATACAAATCTCAAATGTCAAGTACTTATTTTAGATTCATCTATTCCACCATGTTTCTCAATCACTTGATCAATAATTGAACATGGTACATATCCATAAACCGTGCCACAAAGATTTTCTCTATCTTCTGCATATGATGTAAGCAATCGTTCTTCTGTAGATGGAAAACCAACTTCAGCTTCTTCATAACTATCTACCACATCTCGCGGCTCACTATACAAAGATTGTCCTGCTTGAACAGACATTCTAAATCCGTCTTTACAAATCACATGAGGAATATGAGTACTTGTCATGCCAGGCATAACCTGAACAGTATTCCTGTACTTCTGTATAAATTCATTTATTTTCATATTTCTCCTTTTAAGCTGGAAACTGTAATCCTTTTTCTTCCATTATATTGAGTATTTCTTCCTGAACATGTTCTAATGTTTTAGTATCATATTCTTCAGGATGATATTTCACCAATTTCCGTATCATTTGATCTAAGTCCCAAGTAAGTAATGCCCAGTCCATTGATTTAGATGCTACGTTAAATTGTTCTTCATCTTCTGGTAAATCAAATTCTAATATTGCTTTCATTTATTCCTTTTCAGCATCATCTACTATTTTATCTAATACATCAGCCATAGTATGTTCTTCAGACAAAAAACTATTTTTTTGCTGAATCATTGTTTCAAAAACTTTCCATAGTTTTTTCATTCTGGTTTCATGTAATTCACTCAGTCCAGTCAAAACATTCCCAATTTCATCTTCTGTCATTGGGCCGTCTGGATCATCATAAAGTCTTTCTGTTATAGCAGTCAAGTCATCTTTTGTCTGCCAAACATTTTGAATTTCTTCTTCTAAATTAAATCTATCGTATTTCATACACTATTTCCTTATAGTCTCACCTAGATAACTTGTAAACAACGAATCTAGTATTACTTGTTTCATCTCTTCATAATCTACACCATGATGTGCTCCATTGTCATCAGATACCTTGACTACGGAATATTGTTTCAAGACCTCATCTAGTTGCTTCATATATGGATGGTCTTTTTTAAATTTCATCTTAATCCACTCCAATTCATAACTGGATCATTGAACATTTCCAATTGAGCTTGTTCTTTTCTCCATTGTCTAATCGCATCTCCACGTTCTTCATCAATTACATGTTGAGGGCGATCATCTACATTTTCCATAGGTTCTTCTACAACCTTTTTTGCTATACTATCTACCATTCCATCGCTCCAAAGATAGGTTAAATTACTCATATTAATTTTGTATTACTAATTGTAGTTTGAGCTCTTTCTATTTTTTTCTTTAATAGTTTTTTCTCGGTATCATCTTCACAAGATTTTAGCTTCTCTTCATATACAAGAATAGATGCTTTTGTGCGTTCAATTGCGCCTTCTTGGCGTGCTCGTTTTTGTTGATTCATATCAATGATCTAGAAAATTGTTTATCAGTCTTTGCATGTATTGCTTTTACTGAACGATGTTGATTAACTGTTTCCATTTCATTAGTCCACACTGCTTTAATATCAGGATAAAATACTCCTACAGTTCTCTTTGGTGTACCATCTGGATAATAAGCCATAGCAACACATTTAGGAATCACCTTTTTCGTTTCATTTTGCCCTGAAAACATTCCTATCCAATCGCCAGTTTTAATATAATGCTCTATGTATCTAATATACGCTTTTTTGTCGTCTGCTTGTATAAGAGCTTGTTGCTTGTCTTTTGGAGGCACTTCCTTCTGTCGTGCACGTGCATTAAGCATTGTAACCAACTCTTTATTATGTTTGATCCAAACCTTAACATTTTTTAAGGAATAAGGTTCTTCATCATCAAGATCCAAAACATAAGGATGAACATTTTTATATTCTGGAGCCTTTTTCTTTGCCCTCATTTTTTCAAGACGGAGAGTTTGAGCTTCTTTTTGAGCTGGAGTAAGTATCTTCTTCTTTCTGATTGGTTTGATTTTCTTTCGTGCCATGTTATTCTCTATCTTAGGTTAGCTTGTTTGGCTCTCAACTTTTTATCTGCCAGACGGTCACGTTTCATCGCACGAGAACCGACATCATAGGTGCCTCGACCTTCACCAGCTATTTCACTAGTGCTTATATGAAGCCATTCAGCTTGACTACGTGCAGTCTTTGAAGCTTGAATTTGTAAAGTCTTTGGGCTTGTTCGTTTTTTGTAAAATTCATTTATCGTATTGTTACGCTGTTCTTCTCTGGTCATTATATTTCTCTATTATTAAAAAAGTTGTAAGAGTGAACGTCTTACTCGCTGTTGCCTCAGGGCGACCCCATCTATTATGCAACTGTATGCCTAGTTCACTCTTGTTAGAGGGAATCACTCCTCCCGTGTGAGTATAAAAAGCCAGATTCGTTTAGCTGGCGCAAATCCACTCGGTTTAGCTTTTCCTTCCGCATAAAATTTAAATGATCCTTATTTTCATGACTCTTCCATGAGTGACAATTTTTACAGAGAGTCTGAATATTTTCTGGAACATTATTGTAATGGTTTCCATCAATATGATCCAAATCAAGTTGATGATATCCCATAATAGTTGCAGTACACTTATGTCCTAATCGTTCATCACGATTTTCACAATAATCCTTTTTAACACCTATTACACCTTCTCTTGCACAATTTTTTGGTTTGCGACATGCATCACATAAAGGTCTATAAGTAGGGTTACCAGTTGAACTATAACTGATAAGATGAACTAACCTTTCACATCCTATATTTACACAAGTAGGACGATTAGGATCTATTGGATAACGCCGTTTCATATTAGTTACTTTTTTCAACAATATTAAACATATACATTATATACCAGTTCCATTTATCGAAAAAGGAAATATAAGAATATGCAACAAACAATAAAAAACTAAATTTTAAACTGTTGTGAAAATTTAACAACATACTAACCTATTCCTGTCCATCGTGCGTTTTCAAATCCCGTTTCATCAAGGACATTTCCTCTGGCAAAGTTTCTTGCTGGTGACGCCCATCCGGCAGCCTTCAACATATCTCCTTCACGGAATTTCTTATCTCCGGCTTTTGCAATAAAACCATTAACAGATTTTTGAGATCCTGAACCATTCGTGGAAATAATTTTCCAGTATCTAGAACCCTCTTTGACTTCCAGACCATTACAGAATGTTTCAATCATATCATTCATGATTTTTTTATCTGAATGAGCATTATCTTTATAACTACTACTCCACCAACTCCATCGTTTATAATCTTCTCTCATAGCCTCTAGGACTTTTTCAATTTCATTTCTCATAATATATCCATTTTCATTAGGTAGCCTTCAAGTGAGGAAATATCTGTTTGAATAGAACGACTCCATTCAGTAGAATCATCACCCTCAGTTGCTTCAATAAATTCCCGGTATGAACTTTCAAGTTCAGGTAGGGAACGGTTTAAACTCAAATCAATTAATTGGACTTGTCTTGCGATTTTTTCTCTCATAATTTTCTCTCATTAAGGTTCATCTTTTCTCATTCTCTACTTATATTATATCAAAAAACCGGCAAAAAGTCAAGTGTTTATTAAAAAGAATCCTCTAATTCAATTTTTTTATTCTCTAAAACTTTAATACATATTTTAAGATGTTGGAGTTCTGTATTTACTCTATTAAGTTCAAAAATATTTTGGGTAATCTTCACCGCTCTCAATGTATGTTTTTCCATACTCATAATATATCTCCTTATCCAGCTGGATGTGGTATTGGGTCAATATCATCAGAAAAAAGATTCAATTGACCGGATGTGCGAACTTCAACCCATTCGCCAGTAAAATCTTTAAAACTCAACTTTCCCCATTTCATCAAATGAGCTATACCTATCTCAGTCTCTTCGACTGCTATCTTATGCTCAGTAAATTCTTTTTTACTCATTCCCATAATATTTTCTCGTTTAGGGTTTAATGAATGAGAATCTTTTCTCATTCTCTACTTATATTATATCAAAAAACCGGCAAAAAGTCAAGTGTTTATAAAACTTTTTTTAATTGGTGAGAATGTCAAGGGTTTATTTTTCTTTAACCGAAATAAACCGGCCGCCTTAGGCATTCTCTATTGTGGCCCGACTACAGAGCTGGTGTCTTGATGTCAGACTCGGATATTCTTTTATACTAAAGAACTTTCGGGTAAGATGATTCTTGAAACATCGAATCCATCTTCCAATAGTAAATCTAAAAAACCGTACATATTTTCCGTATCTGGAAAACTAACTTCTTCAAACTCCCCCGGCTCATCGCCAAGTGGTAGTGAAATTACATACTCTCTCATAATATATCTCTATTAAAATAGTGAAGTGTACATCCCTGTATGGGCTGTAAACTGGTCAGTTAACAAATCGTTGTAAATATTGTTGTATTCAGTAACGGATCGTTCTCCGCCTTTAGGACTTACTCTTGAAAACTTCATATCATAGGTATCCATTGAATTCAAAGTAATCTTCAAGTAGTTAGAACTAGAACTGTTTCGACCAATTTTCATCGACAAGGCATCGCCACAATCGACAAAGTTCTTGGCGCCGGTCATCATGCGGAATTTGTTTCCGCCTAGTTGTTTTAAAATTGTTTCTGCGACTTTCATATTATGCAAACTCATGTGAGGTTATTTCAGTAACAATGTCAGTATTGTTAAACATGCGATGTGAAACTGCAAGTTTAGCTTCTTTCATACTCCAAAGTCTGGCTTTTGACAAGGACTCAAAGAGTTCTGTCTTGTGAAGTTTGTTTTTGATAATTAATTTTGTTTTCCAATATGTCATAATCATTCTCATTAAAGGTTATCTTTTCTCATCTTTCACTACCATTATATCAAAAACCCAGCAAAAAGTCAAGTGTTTATTCAAATATATTTAATTCTTTTTCAAATTTCTTTTCAAGATCAGTCCAGACTAGCAGGAACCCAAACAAAAGACCATACTCTCGGCCATTTGCTTCAATTTCATAAGGAAGATCATAGTAGTGTAACATATTTTTAGGATTGTGACTAACGCCTTTCCAAAGAAGTCCGGCATCCCTCCAAGACAACTCACCTCTGATGTATTGTTTAACATGAACTAATTCGTGAGCCAACGTTTTAAGAACTCTGTGGCCCCATTCTGTACCTTCTAATGTTCTATTGTAATCATCTACATCCATTCGATGATGATCCAGATAAATTTTGAAATCTCTAGGTCGATACCTGTTAGCATTTTCTGCCACTCTGGCTTCACCTTCACATTCATGATGTCCCATGTGAATTGTTAGGTTCAGATTGTTTGCTAGTCTGTTGGAAATTCCTAAACTCGATATGGCGTATCCACACATTGAATGCATGGCAGCCTTGAGTTTGAAAGGTATGTGTTTGGAATGTATTTTAACTTTCATTTTTATTCTCAGTTAATGATTATCTAATATTCTCACACACAGAGCAAGGTAAATGAATTCGCCGCCACTAAACTACACCGTTGCAGGCACCAGAACATTTCCAAAAGGAAACCATTTGCGAAAACAACTATTAGATAATCTCTTATCTTTCACTACCATTATATCAATTTCCAGAGAAAATGTCAAGTGTTTATTAATAAAAAATCAAATAAATTATTATTATTTCTAGGCTATATTTCCAAATAAGTAATTCAATCATATACTTGGCTTGTATTCCTTTTGTAATTCACCATTCAAAAAAAGTTCACACGGAATCTTCTGATTTACATATTTTTGGTATATATCTTCGGCTTGTTGTTTGTTTGATAGTTGAGATTGTTCTTTGGAAGTCTCAACTTGATAACGTGGATGGATCGTATGAAAGGTCATGGGTATACTCTCTGTCGATTTTAGGTTATATTGGGGCTACTAAATCTTCATCAAATTCAAATTCTAATTGTTCGTATTTTTCCTCTTCTACTTCTTCATCATCTTTCTTGTCTACCATTTTATTCTCCTTGTAACACAAGGCGCTCCCATTTTCAATGAACAAGAGCGCCATGTTAAAATGACTTCTTCATTCTTTAAATCACTATCAACTCGATCTTGGAGATACAAATAAAGACTTGTACTGGTCTTCTAAAACTTCAGTTACCTTCAT
>Ga0308019_10002379_pt1 | contig 10762 bp, 12 predicted proteins | sample Neamet284_FD_203135 | JGI IMG/M metagenome (GOLD analysis project Ga0308019, IMG submission 203135) | Marine microbial communities from water near the shore, Antarctic Ocean - #284 | ecosystem: Environmental > Aquatic > Marine > Unclassified | place: Southern Ocean | collected 2014-10-01
AAATAGATAGAAGAATTAAATCATCCATTCCCTCAACAAAAGGCAAGCTTTAAAATAAATGTTACTTACAGTTGTTGATTACGGAGTTGGCAATTTGAGATCCATAGCTAAAGCAATAGAAAGAGCTAACACAGAAAACAATCTTAACTATTCTGTTAGAATAAGCTCGGATATTGACGATATAAGAAAAGCTGATAAGTTAGTTTTACCTGGACAAGGGTCCTTCAAAGCATGTCTAGAAGGAATTAAAAGAATTAAGGGCTTACACGAGGAATTAAATGAAAGTGTAAAAAATAAAAAAAAACCAATTTACGGAATTTGCGCTGGAATGCAATTATTTGGAACTGTCGGATACGAAGAAGAAAAAACATTAGGACTTAATTGGATTGAGGGCGATATTGTTAAAATAAAAGTTAGTTCAGTTGATTTAAAGATACCACACATGGGATGGAACGAACTAAAAGTAGAAAATTCCTCTGAAGTTTTTAAAAATATTGACAATAAAAGTCACGCTTATTTTATTCATAGTTATGAATTTTTACCAAGAGACAAATCAGTAGTTTCTCTATCTACCAATTATGGCAAAGAAATTGTTGCTGCAATTTGTAATGAAAACATTCATGGCTCACAATTTCACCCAGAAAAAAGTCAGAATACAGGAATCAAAATACTTACTAATTTTTTAAAAATATGAAAATTTTACCGGCAATAGATCTTAAAAACGGAAAGTGCGTAAGACTCACCAAGGGTGATTTTAAGAGTGTAAAAGTTTATAATGAAAATCCTGTTAATCAAGCAGAAACGTTTAGCAATGCGGGCTTTAAGTATCTGCACATTATAGATTTAGACGGCGCATTAGAAGGAAGTCTTGTTAATCTAAAAGTTGTAGAAGAAATCGTAAAGAAATTTAATTTCAAGATAGAAATTGGGGGCGGAATACGAACTGAAGATAGTATAGCTAAATTAATAGATATAGGTTCTGATAAAATTATTTTAGGGACAGCTGCAATTAAAAATAGAGCTTTTTTGGAGAGTTGTTGTAAAAAATTCTCTGGGAGTATCGCCCTGTCATTAGATGCAAGAAAAAATAATATAGCAACATCTGGATGGAAAGAACAAACAAATATAAATATTTTTGACTTTTTAAATACAGTTAAAGATTATGGCATATCTAGATTAATTTATACAGATATCGACAAAGATGGAACAAACGCAGGGCCAAATTTTGAAGATAGTTACAAAATAGCCGACAGATATAACATGCCAGTAATAGTATCCGGAGGAATAAGTTCAATGGATGATATTAATAAAATTATTCACGATAATAAAAAAATTGAAGGAATAATAGTAGGCAAGGCAATATATGAAAATAGAATAATGTTAAAAGAATTAAGTAGAATTAACTAATGCTAAAAAAAAGAATTATACCCTGTCTAGATGTTAACAACGGAAGAGTTGTTAAAGGGATAAACTTTATAGATTTAAAAGATGCAGGAGACCCAGTTGAACAAGCAGAATATTACGACAAATGTGGTGCAGATGAAATTTGCTTCCTGGATATTACAGCAACTCATGAGAACAGAAATACAATTATCGACATAGTAAACAAAACTGCCGACAAGTGTTTTGTGCCGTTGACAGTGGGTGGAGGCATAAAATCAATTCAAAATATAAGAGATTTACTTTTAGCTGGAGCAGATAAGGTATCGATAAACTCTGCGGCAGTTAATGATATTAACTTTGTAAAAGAAGCTTCAAGAAAATTTGGGACACAGTGTATGGTTGTCGCTGTAGATGCAAAAAAAATATCAGCCAACAAGTGGGAAATATTTACACACGGCGGTAGAAATAAAACTGGAATAGATGCAATTGACTTTGCAGTAAGAGCAGAGAAAAATGGAGCAGGAGAAATACTTTTAACTTCAATGGATAAAGACGGGACTAAAAGTGGCTATGATATTGACTTATTAAAAAACATAACAAGTAAAGTCAGCATACCAGTTATAGCTTCAGGGGGTGTAGGTAATTTAGAACATTTACATGAAGGAATACAAAAAGGTGGAGCAAGTGCAGTTTTAGCGGCATCTATATTTCATTATGGAGAGTTTACTATTCAGCAGGCAAAAGAATATCTGGCATCTAAAAATGTACCAGTTAGAATTAAGTAATGAGTAATTTTTTATTGGAGTTGGTAGAAATTATAAAATCTAGAAAAAATGAAGACGTCAAAAAATCCTATACGTCATTTCTACTTTCAAAGGGAACAGTTGAATGTTTAAAGAAGTTTGAAGAAGAAAGTGAAGAATTCATAGAAGCAATAAAAAAAAATAAAAATATAATTCATGAATCTGCCGATGTAGTTTATCACTTTTTAGTTACACTTGAGGCAAGAGGAATTAATTTTATAGATGTGGTCAAGGAATTAGAAAAAAGAAAAAATAAATCTGGACATGATGAAAAAAAAGACAGAAAAAATGAAATACGATAAAAACAACATATTTGCTAAAATTTTAAGAAAGGAGATACCCTGCAATAAGGTATACGAAAATGAATATGTCTTATCTTTTTATGATGTTAATCCACTGAAAAAATTACACATCCTAGTAATACCCAAAGGAGACTATATTGATTTAGATCATTTTAATTCAGAAGCATCAGATAAAGAAATCATAGAATTTAGTAAATCCATCACTCATATTGTTAAAATGTTAAAAATCTCTAGTTACGAAACAGGCTATCGAATACTAAGTAACGCTGGTTTAAATGGAGGCCAAGAAGTGCCTCACTTTCATTACCATATATTTGGTGGTGAAAAAATCGGCAAGATGGTCGTTTAGCTTTATTAGATGCCTAAAGTTCAAAGATTTTTTTTAGAGTTAAAGAAAGATAAAAAAACAAACCAAACAATCAATCTTCCAAAAGATGTTAAAATTATTTTAGACACAGAGAAAAATATTAATATAAATAAATTTTTTTACCGACAGGTAGGCAAAGATCATTTTTGGAGAGACCGACTTTTATGGTCAGATAAAGAATGGAGAAAATATATAAATAGCAAAAATTTAGAAACAGGTATTATGAAAATAAATGATAATCTAATAGGGTTTTACGAGCAACAGTTTCATGAAGATAGAAATGAAATGGAATTAATACAAATGGGTATTTTAAAAGAACATCAGGGAAAAAAATTTGGTTCTTGTTTGCTGAAATATATTATTCAGAATGCATTCAACAAAAATATTCAAAGATTATGGGTACATACTTGTAGTCTAGATCACAAACATGCTTTAAATAACTACTTATCTAAAGGGTTACAGATATTCAGAGAAGAGGAAGTTGATTTTACCCTTTAATAAGTAGAAGGTATTTTAAAAATTTTAGGATCTATATCATTATTTATATTTATAATTTCTATAGAAAAACTAATTATATTTTGTAAATGATCAACTATTCTCCATCCAGCAAGGTCATAACTATTTTTTTTAAAAAAAATTATAATTTTTTCTTTATTGTCCCCATAATAAGACAACTCAATATTATCATTTAATTGATAATGTGACTTTTCAACTAATTTTATTAAATTATTTTTATTGAAAATTTTAGCAAATGGGGAATTTGAAATTGGGTAAAAATAGATTTTATTATACCTTTTATGTTGTACGACCAACGTTTTACTATCCATCACAATTTTTTTTTGCATAGAATCTTCGTAATTACAGACAAGTTTATTGTCAAAAGCAAGAATACATGTTCCAATTTCTTTACTGGCGTTTGTTGTTTGTTCAAAATTAAAAGTGATATTATTAATATCAATTAATTTATTGATAATTAATTGTTTTTCATCGGCATATAAACATAATGAAAAATTAAGAAAAGTAAAAAAAAGTATAAAGACTCTACCAAACAATATTTACAAAACCTCTCTTTTGCCAACATGATTTGCTTTACTTACTACTCCGTTTTCTTCCATCATATCTACTATTCTAGCAGCGCGGTTGTATCCAATTTGTAATTTCCGTTGAAGAAAACTTGTTGAAGCTTTACCTTCTGATTTTATAATATTTAATGCTTGATTGTATAATTCGTCAATTTCACTATCTGGCAATGTTTCATTACTATCAATCTTATTATCCATAGTAATTTCATCAACATAATCAGGCTTTCCTTGGGCCCTTAAAACATTAGTAATTTTTTCAATTTCTTTTTCAGAGACATAAGGTCCATGAATACGCACTATTCTATTAGCCGACGACATAAATAGCATATCACCGTTACCCAGCAATTGTTCTGCTCCTTGTTCCCCTAAGATAGTCCTGCTATCTATTTTTGAACTTACTCTAAAAGATATTCGCGTAGGGAAATTTGCTTTAATTGTACCAGTAATGACGTCTACACTCGGTCTTTGAGTCGCCATTATTATGTGAATTCCTGCAGCTCTTGCCATTTGTGAAAGTTTTTGAATATAGTTCTCTATTTCTTTGCCAGCAACCAACATTAAATCTGACATTTCATCAACAACTACAACTATATACGGCATTTTAAGCTTATGTTTTGCATTATACCCATCAATATTTCTAACACCTTCTTTGCTCATCAATTTGTATCTGCTGTTCATTTCTTTCACTGTCCAACCTAAAGCCGAAGCAGCTTTCTTAGAATCTGTAATTACAGGAGTAAGTAGATGTGGGATACCTTCATAAGCGGATAATTCTAGCATTTTAGGATCGATCAAAATAAATTTGCATAGATCTGGAGACAACCTGTAAAGCAGCGAAACAATAATTGTATTTATACAAACCGACTTACCCGATCCTGTTGTGCCTGCGATTAGTAAATGTGGCATTGATGTCAGGTCACCCACAACTGGTGTTCCAGAGATACTTTTTCCTAAAGATATAGGAAGCTTGATTTCTTTTTTATAAAACTGTTCGTTAGAAACAATTTCTCTTAAATAAACACTTTCTCTTAATTCATTTGGAATCTCTATCCCAACTGTATTTTTCCCTGGAATAATAGAAACTCTTGCAGACGTTGAGCTAGTATTTCTAGCAAGATCATCAGACAAGTTTATAATTTTAGATACTTTAACACCAGGCGCAGGTTCAAATTCATATAAACTTACTACAGGACCATCATTAATTTTAGTTATTTTTCCATTAATACCAAAATCTAACAATATTTTTTCAATAAATTTTCCATCTGGTCTATTACTAGAGCGATCTAGAAGATTAATTTTTGTGGGTTTTCTCTCCAGTAAATCTACCGATGGAATTTTAAAATGTTTGAAATCAGAATATTTTATATTTTTTGCCAAAGGTTCTTTAATATTTTCAAAAGAAAAAGTCTGTTGAGGAGCAGAAGTTAGCTGATCACTTTCTATCAGATCTTTAGTTTGTCCATAAATAATTTCTGTTTTAGAACTAGAATCAATATTTTTTTTAAACAATAACAAAATTTTTTTAGGGATTAGTGTAAAGAATTTTACGTTGATATTTGAGGCTAGTGTAAAAAAAATTAAGCTTAAAACAACACAAACAAAAACAAGATACTCATTATTAATATTTGGCACATAATATAAAATCCAATTATATAAAACATATCCTACAAAACCTGAATTTCCATTATCTATTAGCCAAAAAGAATTGTTAAATATTATGTAAACAAAAATACAAGTAAATATAAGGTAAAGAAATAAGTAAAATATTTTAAATTTTATCTTTTGTATATTTTTTTTTATTACTAAGCTGATACCCCAAATTGTAATTGTAATTAAAAATAAAAAAGCAGATAACCCGAAACTTTGTAATAAAAAATCAGCAGTTAAACCTCCGTATATTCCTAATAAATTATTAATAGTGACATTTTGTGAACCAAGTATAAGGGTAGGGTCAGTAGGTGAGTAAGAAAAAAAGGAGATAGCCAACAAAGAAGCGCTAAATATTAGGACTAGACCTATTAATTCAATGGTTTTCTTCTTTAAAAAATATGTAATATTTTTATAAATCATTATTCATTTAACGAATCATTTAGTCTACTTTGTATCATTTTTATTAAATTGATAAAATTTTAAAACATAAATATGCAGAAAATTTGTATTATCGGCGATGGTTTAACCAGTCTTTCAGCGGCTGTTATTTTAAGCCAAGAAAACATTAAAATTGATTTGTATGCAGGAAATAATTTAAAAAAAAAAAATGATAATCGAACGACGGCTGTATCTGAAAGTAGTTTTCAGTTTATAAGAAGAAAATTTAATATTAAGAAAAAAAATATTTTTTGGCCGTGTAAAGAGATTAAATTATTTTATGAAGATGTTAAATCTATTAATAATTTTTTAAACTTCAAAGAAGGTAATAAAAATCTTATGTACATTTTTAAAAACAAAGAGTTAAAACAAAATTTACATAAACAAATTAAAAAAAAAGAAAATATTAAATTAATAAAAAAAAATATTACAAATATTGACTATATAGATGGGAGCATATTGTTAAGTAAAAAGAAAATTTTTTATGATTTAATAATTTTAAGCATAGGTAGCAAATCTAAACTATATGATAACATTACATACGGCAGGTCAATTGAAAAAAATTACAAAGAGATGGCTATAACAACAACTATTAAACATAATCATAAAATAAACAATGCTGCCCAATTTTTTCTGAAAGAAGGCCCATTCGCAATTTTACCTTTTAATAAAAATACATTTTCAATAGTCTGGAGTGTTGGTAATATTTTTTTTGAAAAAAACAAGAAATTTTTAAAAAAAATATTAAAAGAAAAAATTAAAATACTACTAAATAACAAAAACTTTAAAATAAAAAATATTAGTAATATAGAATCGTTCCCAATCAAGTTAAATTTAAAAACAAAATATTTTAATAAAAATGTATTAATTTTAGGTGATGGTTTACACGCTGTGCACCCGATGGCTGGTCAAGGTTTTAATTTAGTTTTAAGAGATATTAAGAAATTAAGTGATTTAATGCGCAATGCATTAAAGCTTGGCCTGTCATTGAAAAATAGCTTTGTGTTAGAAAATTTTTATAAAGCCAGAAAACCAGAAAATACTATTTTAGGGCTAGGAATTGACCTAACTAATATATTTTTTAAAAATAATAAATTATTTTTTCCAATACAAAAAATAATACTCAGTAATATTAATAAGTTGAAATTTATCAAAAAAATAAGTCAAAAAATATCTGACAAAGGTATAACTATTTAATTATTGTATTGTAAAATTATTAGCTGGATTTTTGTGTAAATAAAATTCTATTATTTCAGATAATATTTTTGTTTTAGACTCAATACTATTCGATTCTAAAATTGTCTGTTTCTCTTCATTTGAAATAGGTGCTATCATCGCTAAAGTATTTATTCTCTGATCTTCATCTAATTTTTCGAATTCCTTCCAATTGAGAAGTAGCCCATTATTTTTGAAAAAAGACTTTATTTTTTCTGACAGAGTAATAATTTTTTTTATTTGGTCCTTATTTTGTTCTAGATCACCTTGAAACCTATCATAAGATACCTCGAACTCTCGATAGTTTTTATAATTATTTATTTCTGATTTTATTTCAAAACGGGTAACACCAACTAAGTTTACGACAATTCTCCCATCCTTAGTTTTCTTATTTTCTGTAATTTTTCCAAGACATCCAACAGAATACACATCAGTGCTATTTTTTTTGGACTGGATGAGACCCATATATTTATTTGATTTGGCACTATCATTAATCAACTCTAAATATCTAGGCTCAAAGATGTTTAGTGGCAGATTAGTTTTGGGAAAGAAAATAACTCCTCGGAGAGGAAAAACTGGAACAATTTTAGGTAATTTTAGTTTCATAATTTTTAAATTATATTCGAAAAAGTACATTAACTCTAGAGACATTTTTATCTTATTGCTTGCTATAAAAAAAACCTCTATTTATAATGACTTATATTTTGCGGGCATAGCTCAGTGGTAGAGCGTCTCGTTGCCAACGAGAAGGTCGAGGGTTCGAATCCCTTTGCCCGCTCCATGTAGTATCGTATGAAAAATCTTCATAAAAAAAAATGTGTACCTTGTAGCGGGGACACACAATCATTTAGCATTAGTGAGGCCAACAGATATTTAAAAGAAGTAGATAGATGGTACGTCAAAACGAATGATGAAAAAAATTTATACTTAGAAAAAAAAATTAATTTTAAAAATTTCTCAGAAAGCCAAAATTTTGTAAATAAAGTAGGTACAATTGCGGAGCTTGAATGCCACCACCCAGATATAAATTTTGGCTGGGGGTATGTGAAAATTATAATATATACGCATAGTATAAAAGGATTAACCGTAAGTGATTTTGTATTAGCGGCTAAAATTGACCAGATATAATTAATGATTGAAGTGTCTAATGTTTGTAAAAACCATTTTTATTTTTGCTTTATTGGCAGCTTTTATAACTTCTTGATCCCTAATAGACCCACCAGGCTGCACAATAATTTTTACACCAGCATCTATTAAAGATTTTATCCCATCAGAAAAAGGAAAAAAGGCGTCTGAAGCTGCTATAGAATTTTTAATCCTATTTTTTTGAAAAAGCTTAGCTTTTTGTACAGCAATTTTACAGCTATCAAGTCTACTTGGTTGTCCAGCACCAATTCCTATAGTTGAAGAATTATTCGTTATGACAATTGCATTAGATTTTACATATTTAGCTATGTTGAATGCAAATTCTATTTCATCTAATTCTTTCTTAGTAGGCTTATTTTTGGTTACAAATTTTATATCTTTTTTCTTAAAAACTAAATTATCTTTGTCCTGCATTAAAAAAGAATTATTAAACATTTTTAAATTAGTTTTATTTTTTTGTGTATATTTTGTAATATCAATTATTCTTAATTTTTTTTTTCTTTTTAATATATTAAGGGCCTCCCCTTCAAAACCCTTTGCTAAAATGACTTCTAAAAAATTTTCTACTATTTTATTTGCAATTATTTTATTGATTTTAAAATTACAAGCTATAACTCCTCCAAATGCACTTACTGGATCACAAGTATAAGCATTTATAAAGGACGATAATGCATTTTTATTAGTAGATACACCACAGGGATTGCCATGCTTAATGATAACAGTAGATGGATTTTTACGTAAGGAAGGCAACATTTCTAAAGAAGAAAAAATATCATTGTAGTTATTATAGCTAAGTTCTTTTCCACTTAACTGAATCAAGCCAAGTTCTTTGTCATTGTAATCATTTACATAGATGGAACTTTTTTGATGAGGATTTTCTCCGTATCTTAATTCTTTAAGTCTTCTTCCAAATATAGTTTTTCTCTCAGGGAATTTTATATTTAGGTTTTGATTAAACCAATTAGCTATCATAGAATCATAATAGGCTGTCAAACTAAAAGCCTTACTAGACATGTATTCCCTAAAATTCTGGGATGTTTTACCTTTTCTTTTTTCAATTTCTCCAATCAAATCTGGATAGTCATTTTTGCTAGTTATGATCAAAACATTTTTAAAATTTTTAGCAGCAGCTCTAACCATAGCAGGTCCACCAATATCAATATTTTCAATAACTGCCTTGTCACTCATTGAGCTAGTAACCATTTTTTGAAAGGGATAAAAGTTAACGATAATTAAATCAATAGAATGAAATTTTTTTTTATTCATTTCTCTAGAATGCTTTTTATTAGACCTATCATGAAGAATACCAGCATGAATTTTAGGGTGAAGTGTCTTCACGCGGCCGTCTAACATTTCGTCAAATCCCGTATAAGAAGAAACGTCTGTGCAAGAATAGCCTAATTTTTTAATAAATTTATAAGTGCCACCAGAGCTTATAATTTTAATCTTATGTTTATTAAGAATTTCAAGCACACTTGAAAGCCCTGTTTTATCTGAAACTGATATTAAAGCAGTTTTAATTTTTTGTTTCATATTTAAATACTTTTTTTTAGACCCCAATGAATGCTTCTAGTTTCATTATTTTTGAGTGTACCTGAAATAGCTATACAAGAATTATTAATTATTTGATTTCTGCCTAAGAATATGCTTTTTTCTAAAGATACATTTTCGTCATTAGCAGTAAATAATAATGGTTTATTTTGTTTAATTTTAATTAATATCGAAGTCCCACCCATAGTTTGGACAGCGTTAATACCTGGATAAAGATGAAATCTAATATTGTAATAACTGGGCATTTTTTTATTATTATCTTCAGAAATTAAATTGTCTATCCCAGATAAATTACCATTTTTTTTATTTATTTTTATTTTACGTTCATGAATATAATTAAAACTTTTTTTATAAGCATCATGCTTCGCTGAAACAGATATAGTATTTAAATCTTCATCAACGTTGAAATCAAAAATTTTGAAAGAAGTCATTACTGTTGCACCAAATATATTATTAATTAAATTATTTCTTTCAAACTTAGTTGTAGAAGAATCGTTAAGACATAGAGTTGATTGTGCCGAGGTAAGCCTACTAATTAATTCTGCTTTTTTGGATATTTTATTCCCAAAACCACAGTTTGTAATTATTTTATGATTATCAACAAAATACTCAAAGGATAAAGGACCAGATTGATAACTTTTTGAATTTTCTTTTTTAGGAGGAGGACCAACATCAAAAAATAATAAAAAATTTTTACCTCTTGAGATATAAATTTGATTAATCTCTCTTTTCACATCATTTGGTTTGTATTCAAATCCAGCTAGATATTCTAAATATGCATCTATTTTAAATTCACTAGTACCATTAAATAGAGGATTTTTGTGA
>Ga0308019_10002384_pt1 | contig 10747 bp, 9 predicted proteins | sample Neamet284_FD_203135 | JGI IMG/M metagenome (GOLD analysis project Ga0308019, IMG submission 203135) | Marine microbial communities from water near the shore, Antarctic Ocean - #284 | ecosystem: Environmental > Aquatic > Marine > Unclassified | place: Southern Ocean | collected 2014-10-01
GCATGTGCAGACTTTTATGGCGGCGGTCGGGTTGTTAGCTGTGTATTTCTTGTTGCGAAACTTGATCCGTACACATGTGGTCATTCGTGCGACTCTACGATTGAACGATGCTTTTTTCGCGACTGACCCGAGCTTTCGAGCGTTCACACCTGTTTGATGTGCTTGGCTCGCTTAATTAAGTCATATACTTGATCGCTGTTTGACCTTCACTTAGTTGGCATTGTCAGCCGTACAACGGCAGTTTCGATAGCTATCACCATGACCCAATCTCCTTCGATTATTTACACCTGGACCGATGAGGCCCCGGCGCTTGCGACGCACGCATTCCTTCGCGCTATTACAGCATTCGTTAGTACTGCTGGTGTGGAGATGGAAACCCGTGATATTTCACTCGCAGCTCGAGTGCTCGCACAGTTCCCTGAAATTCTCGGTGACAAGGCTGTAGACGACGATCTCGCAGAGCTGGGGCGATTGGTTGAGCTTCCAGAAGCCAACATCATCAAGTTGCCAAACATTAGCGCTTCAACGCCTCAGATGAAAGCTTGTATTACTGAGCTTCAGTCGCAGGGTTTCGTTCTGCCTGATTACCCGGATGATCCCGGTACTGATGCCGAGAAGGATGCCAAGGCACGTTATGGTAAGGCGATGGGGAGTGCCGTGAACCCGGTACTACGACAGGGCAACTCAGACCGGCGCGCACCGAAAGCGGTGAAGGATTTTGCAAAGAAGAACCCGGGTCGTATGAGCCCGTGGCCTGCCGATTCAAAGACTCACGTTTCGACAATGTCTGATGGTGACTTCTTCCACAACGAGACGTCGGTTACTCTCGCTGATCCGACCACTGCCAAGATCGAGCATGTTGCTAAGAGCGGCAAAGTTACAACGCTGATGGCGTCGTTGCCATTGCTTGCTGGTGAAGTGCTTGATGCGACTTTTCTAAACCGCAAAGCACTCGTGAGTTTCTTCGAAGCACAGGTTAAGGATGCTAAAGCCAAGGATGTTCTTTATTCGTTGCACTTGAAGGCAACTATGATGAAGGTTTCCGACCCTATTATCTTTGGTCACGCTGTAAGAACTTATTTCTCGAACCTGTTTGCTAATCACGAGCCTGAAATCAACGAGCTTGGTGCAAACCCAAACAATGGCTTCGGTGATGTGTTGACCAAGCTCGCAGGACTTGCAAGTGATCCTGAGGGAACGATCGTTTCTGATATCGAAAAAGACTTCGTAAATGGACCTAGTATTGCGATGGTCGATTCGAGCAAGGGCATTACGAACTTGCACGTGCCGAGCGATGTGATCATCGACGCTTCAATGCCTCCGATGATTCGTGATTCAGGCAAGATGTGGAACGTCGACAATGAATTGCAGGACGTGAAGGCCGTAATTCCTGACTCGACTTACGCAGGCATTTTTCACGCAACTGTGAAGGATTGTCAGACTAACGGTCAGTTTGATCCTGCGACGATGGGTAGCGTTCCTAACGTTGGTCTGATGGCCCAAAAGGCTGAAGAGTACGGATCGCACGATAAGACGTTTGAAGTTGCTAACGACGGACTAATCCGGATAGTTGACGGAGCGGGAACAGTTCTACTTTCGCACGATGTTGAAGTTGGCGATATATGGCGAGCTTGCCAGACGAAGGATGAGCCGATTAAGGACTGGGTAAAACTTGCAGTTCGCCGTGCTCGTGCAACAGGTACACCAACGATCTTCTGGCTCGACAGATCACGTGCTCACGACGCTGAAGTGATCAACAAGGTTAATGCTTACTTGCTCGATGAAGACACCGATGGTTTGGATATTCGAATCCTTTCACCAGTCGATGCAATCAACTTCTCACTGGAACGTATTCGTAAGGGGAAGGACACAATTTCGGTTACTGGAAACGTGCTTCGTGACTACCTAACGGACCTGTTCCCAATTCTTGAAATTGGAACCAGTGCTCGAATGCTTTCAGTTGTTCCTTTGTTGAACGGCGGTGGTTTATTTGAAACTGGTGCAGGTGGTTCTGCCCCGAAGCACGTTCAGCAGTTCGAAGAAGAAGGTCACCTCCGATGGGATTCACTTGGCGAGTACATGGCTCTAGCTGCTTCATTGCAGCACTTGAGCGAGCAATTCGACAATAAGGGTGCAGCGATACTTGGAGATGCTCTGGGTGCGGCTACGGGTCGTTATTTGGAATCAGGTCGTGTGCCTTCACGTAAGGTGAACGAGATGGATAACCGTGGGAGTACGTTCTATCTGACGTCGTACTGGGCACAGGCACTTGCCGATCAGACGACGGATACTGAATTGGCGAAGCGTTTTGCTCCAGTTGCTACAGCATTGGCGGAAAACTCCGACAAGATCATTGAAGAGTTGAACTCTTCACAAGGTGATGTTCAGAAACTTGGTGGTTACTACAAGGGTGACGCTGAATTACTTGCCGCCGCAATGAACCCAAGTGAGACCTTGAACGCAATTATCGCCGCTGTTTAGTACGGGTGAGTCATTCGTAGACATATGACCCGCCACGGTGTTCGGTAAAGCCGAGCTCTTTCGATTCCCATTCTTCGCCGGTGCCGCCGCCGCCGATGATTTATAACAATAGATTAGCGTTGGTGAATCTGGCGACCACATCGTTGATGATCGGCTTGTATGCGACACGAATAGGGTAGGTCATGAGTCCACGTAGTTCGAAGCGGGGCAACGCTTGTACTCCGGTGCAGTTTACGCGGATCCGTTGTGGCCCATGTTTTCAGTGTCGCCAAGTTTTGGTAGACGATGCCTTTTGATCCCGCGGCGATTTGCATATTGGCGATTGCAGGATTTTATGGCTCTTCGTGTGGCTTCTAAGTTTTATGCCAAGCTTCTTGTAGAGATCAGGCATGTCTTTGATGTGCTTTTCGAGAACATCGAGATCAATTACGACGGATAGCGTATCGAGTTCGTAAATGTGCAAGGTTGACTCTTTCTGGCGATTGCTGCTCGGAAGAATGTTAGAGGCACGGTCCGCATCGCGTAGTTAGATGTCTTTAAATAGAAAGAGGCCAGACGGAAATCTGACCCCTTACAAATTGTTCCTATTTATAGAAGGGAATTACTTCTTGGTCGCTGCGAAGGCTTCGCCGATCTGTTCGAGAGCTGCCTTGAATGCAATAGCGGCGTCCATGTCGACGTGCTGCTTAACCTGCGAACCTAGCTTGCAAGCTTCCCAAACCTTAGTGTGAAGTTCAGGGTGAGCAGCGAGGTGCTCAGGCTTGAAGTAGTCAGTCCAGATGATGACGATATCATTCTTTGCCTTGGTTGCGTGCTCTTCTTTTACAGCAACGTAACGGTTGAACGAGTTGTGTTCGTCAACGGTCGACGGAACGCCCATTCCCTGAATGAGTTCAGTCATTCGGATAACAGTTTGTGCTGCTTGAATGGCGTCGCGGGGGTCGTAAATGCCGCAAGGGATGTCACAATGAGCATCGGCCATTCCGACAGGGAGTACCCGGTCGGCAATTCTTGAAATAGTTCGGAACATAAGTATTCTCCTCGAAAAATACACGAATGAGTGCGCAGCTTTGGCGGAAAAATGCAGGCTGCCACTAGACGTGCTGAACCTTCCGCTTTCGATTAGCCCGACAAATCTAACACGTAGAAACAAGATTCTCAGTTGAATTTCATTATTAACGTACTAATTGAGTTGCTATCTGTGCAATTGATTCGGGTTAAAGGACGAAGCATGGAGCCTACGATCAGTGAAAATTCGTGGGTTATTTCGTTACGTGCTGGGTTTCGTCGACGTGAGCCACGGCGCTTCGACGTAGTGCGATTGCAAGACCCTCGTACGGTGGATCACTGGATTGTGAAGCGCATTGTCGGCTTGCCGGGTGAAGAGGTGGCTCTGAAAGCTGATGAGTTGTTCGTGAACGATGAGTTGGTTGAGGATTCGTTCGCTTACTGCCCATATCCCTCGGCGGATAAGTCTGAATGGTGGCTAAGGGATGATGAGTACGTGGTGTTGGGAGATAATCGTTCAGCTTCGACTGATAGTCGTAAGTTCGGCCCAGTTAAACGTTCGAGTATCCACGGACGCGTTCGATAGAAGCCGTGAGTTAAACGAAAATACCGATGACGTAATTTCTTCGTCATCGGTATTTTCACTAGTGCTTTAGAAGCTACTTAGTTAGATCCGAGTCGGAGATCACCTAGCTTGTCACGGTCATTCTTGTCACCAAAGATCAGAACGTATGTGACTGCTGCTCCAATACCACCAACAATTGGTCCTACCCAGTACACCCATTGATCAGCCCACTGGCCGTGGATTAGTGCTGGTCCGAAGGTTCGAGCTGGGTTCATCGATGCGCCAGTAAGTGGAACTGCGATCAGGTGGTCGACGAATACGACGAGTCCGATCGCTAGAGGAGCCCATGCGGCGTTTCCACGTTTGTCGATTGCTGTAGCGAAGATCGTGAAGACGAGGAAGAACGTGAGAATAACTTCGATTACAAGACCATCGCTCGACTGAACACTGAGACTGTGTACTCCGAGGCTGTCGATGCCCCAAACGAACTTATCGATTAGGAGAGCAGCAAATGCTGCTCCACCGAGCTGGCCGACGATGAACGTTAGACCGCGGGTGATTCCTATGTTGCCTGTTAAGATTGCAGCTATGGTGACCGCTGGGTTCAGGTGTGCGCCTGTGATGCGACCGATTACAACGATACCGAGGAATATTCCAAGTCCGTGTCCGAGCGCAATGATTACCAATCCTGCGGTATCAAGCGGCACCTGCGATAGACCTGCGCCTACGGCTGCACCAACCGCGCCCACACCCATGAATACGAATGTGAAAGTGGCGATTAGCTCTGCCATGAACCCACGGATATTGTCGCGAGAAATTAGTTCGTTCATTGATAGTCCTTTTATAAAACACGACATTTAACGTGGTTAATCGCTCGACGAATTATCCTTTAGAGATAATTTCAGCAGCTTCGATCGCGCTGTAAGTGATGATTAGATCTGCGCCGGCTCGCTTAATCGAAGTTAGGACTTCCATCATTGCGCGTTCTCTGTCGATCCAGCCTGCTTGACCGGCTGCGGCAATCATCGAATATTCACCGCTGACGTTGTAAGCAGCGAGTGGGGTGTCGAATCGCATCGACGCCTCTTTGATTACATCGAGGTAGGCGAGGGCGGGCTTCACCATGATTATGTCGGCGCCTTCTTCGAGATCGGCTTCGACTTCACGCATCGCCTCACGGCCTTGGCTTGGTGCCATTTGGTAGGCGCGGCGGTCACCAAACTGAGGTGCGGAATCTGCGGCAATCCTGAACGGACCATAGAACGCTGAAGCGTATTTCGCCGAGTAGCCCATCACTGGAATATCGGAAAAATCGGCATCGTTGAGTCCTGCCCGAATCGCTGCTACCTGTCCGTCCATCATTGCTGAAGGAGCGACCATGTCAGCTCCCGCTTGAGCGTGCGAAACAGCGGCTTGAGCGAGGAGTGGGAGTGTTGCGTCGTTGTCGACATCGTTGCCATCTACTATCCCGCAGTGGCCGTGATCGGTGTACTCACAGAGGCAGACATCGGTAATCACATATGTGTCTGGTGATGCTTTCTTGATGGCGGTTACGGCTTTTTGTACCGCTTCGTCGGGCGATGCTGCACCAGAGCCTGTGGAGTCCTTATCGTCGGGAATTCCGAACAACAGAACAGACTTCACTCCAGCTTCAGCTGCTCGCAAAGTTTCTTCAACAGCGATATCCACCGACATCTGGTCGATTCCAGGCATTGGCTCGATAGGAGTGCGAACTCCCGAGCCGTTTACGACGAAGAGGGGGTAGATGAATTCCGACGCCGAAAGTCGGTTTTCATTGAGCATGTCGCGCAGCGTGGTACTGCGTCGTAGGCGGCGAAGGTGAGGGTATTGGTCGCTTTTCATGTACCTATTATCCCTGTTTTTCGGATGATGCAACGTACGCCAAGATCGCTTTCACGATTCCGGGTATCGATTGCTCGTCGGCTTCGATGTTGTTATTTACGTTGAGCTCTTTGGCGGTATCGGCAGTAACTGGTCCGATGATTACCGTCTTGCTGGTATTGATGAGATCGGGACTGCCACCGAGTATGTCGACCAAGTTGCGGACGGTCGATGAACTGGTGAACGTGGTGAAGTCGACGCCTTCTTCGTAGGCGGTTCGTGCTAGATCACCAGTGTCGTTTGGCGATTCGGTTGAGTAAGCGACCACTTCGTCGACTTTTGATCCTAGTTCACGTAGACCGGCAGCGAGGGTTTCTCGTCCGATCTCTGAGCGTGGGAACAGGACGTTCTTGGGCGTGATGCCGTCTTTCTTCAGTAGTTCGACCATAGCGCTGGCGAGGTACTGAACGGGAATGGCGTCGGCATTGATGCCGATTTCAGCGAGAGCCCTAGCGGTGGAAGGTCCGTTCACACCGAACTTGAGATGGGCGAGTGCTCGCGAGTCGATGCCAAGAGATTTCATACGATCAGCGATTCCGCGTACTGCATTTGAACTGGTGAACATCATCCAGTCGTACTTAGAAACGTTTCGGAGTGCTTCGTCGAGTGGTTCTGGATCCTGGACTGGAACTATTTCGATGGTTGGGTATTCGAGTACTTCGGCACCGAGATCTTCGAGTTGGTTCACCAGCTTGCTTGCTTGCGATCGTGCTCGGGTTACTAGTATCCGTTTGCCGAACAGGGGGCGAGTGTCGAACCACGCCATTGCGTCACGGAGACCAGCGACTTCACCGATGACCAGACAAACCGGTGCTCCGATTCCTGCTTCGACACCTCGTGCAACGATTTCGCCGATTGGCCCGGTGACTACTCGTTGCTTGGGGGTTGTACCCCACTGAACGAGTGCAGCAGGTCGCTCAGTCGGAACGCCTCGAGAGGTTAGGGCAGTGACTATGTCGTTCATACCCTTCCAGCCCATTACAAATACAAGGGTTCCAGAGAGACTTGCGAGGGCATCCCAATTGATTGTTGAGTCGGGTTTGTTTGGGTCTTCGCTTCCGGTGACGATAGTTAATGAGGTGGACATTCCACGCTGTGTCACAGGAATCCCTGCGTAGGCAGGTGCTGCGATGGTCGACGAAATGCCGGGAACTACTTCCCATGGAACACCTGCGGCTGATAGTTCGAGTGCTTCTTCGCCACCACGACCAAATACGAAGGGATCGCCGCCTTTGAGTCGGCAAACTTTGAGTCCGCGTAGGCCTAATTCAACTAGGAGTTTGTTGGTTTCGGACTGTGTCATTCGGTGGTCGTCTCGACCTTTTCCGGCGTCGTACAGTTCTGCGTCATGACGTGCCTGAGCTAGAAGTTTTGGGGATGCGAGTCGATCAAATACGACGGCATCGGCTGTACGAAGACTTTCGAGTCCTTTGACGGTAATCAGGCCGGGGTCGCCGGGTCCTGCTCCGACGAGCACTACTTTTCCGACCGGGGTGTTGGCACCTTCGTTTTGGATGGTGTCTGACATGAGTTAGTTAGAATTTCCTGCTACGAGCTGTCTTGCGCCACGTTCTACAAATAGTTGGCCCATTTTCTTTCCGACCTCTTCGGCGTTTGAAGCTTCGTCTACGAGGCTTTCCCGTATGACCTGCATGCCATCGGGCGTTGATGCAAAAGCTGAAAATTCGAGTCGTTCGCCTCGGATTTTTGCGTGTGCTGAGACTGATGCTGAGCAGCCGCCGCCGATTTCGTCCAAGAAGGCTCGTTCGGCAGTTACTTCGAGGAGTGTCTCTTTGTGATTGATCTTCGTGGCGATCGCTGCGGTTGTTGCGTCACTTGCACGAGTTTCAAGAGCGAGTGCACCTTGTCCGACGGCAGATACGAAATTAGAGCACGAAAGGTGCTGGGTAATTCGTTCTTCAAGGCCGAGTCGTTTTAGTCCAGCTGTAGCTAGGATTACGGCGTCTGGACCGTCTGTCACATCGAGTTTGGCGAGCCGGGTTGGAACGTTTCCTCGGAGTGATTCGACTACTAGATCGGGGCGTATGTTTTTCACTAGAGCTTGACGTCGTGCGCTTCCGGTAGCGATTCGGGATCCGGCGGGAATTTCTTCGAGTGTTTCGCCATTTCGACTAATGAAAGCGTCACGTGGGTCTTCACGAAAAGGTACGGCAGCAAGAGCGAATTCAGGCGGAAGCGACGATTGCATGTCTTTAAGACTGTGCACCGCTAGATCGATTCGTTTGTCGAGTAGTGCGGCTTCTAATTCGCGAACGAATACGCCAACGCCCAGCTCAGAAAGATTCTGACGCTGGTCGATATCTCCGGTCGTTTTGATTACGACAATTTCGAATTCAACCTCAGGATTTTCTTCCTTGAGTGCGTCGACCACTTGACCGGTCTGCGTAAGAGCCAACTCACTTCCGCGTGTTCCGATTTTAATCAAAATTTCAACTTCGCTTACCGCATTTTAATGCTTGGGTAATGGTGTTTCTATCCTTTGACAGGAACCAAATGGAGTACATGAAACACAAGCAACACTTTTGATTCCCTCTATTAGATCCGCCTTAGCTTGTTTAGGGTCTAACTTCTCTGCTTTGTCCAACCACTCGGGTGTCATGAACCACTGCCATTTTTCAGGGCAACAGACGATTTTTTGACTTCGTGTAGTTTTTCTAACATCCGTCAAAATAGGACCTACATTGGCCCATCTCATACATTGACATGAATCGGATGTGATTTCTTCGCGTAATCTTCTTGCTAATGCAGGGCTTGTTCCTGCCGTAGAAACGGCTAATGTGATGTCATTTCGATGAATCAAAGCGGGGGCTATCCAAGTGCATAGGGGCGTGACGTCCATCACGTTTAACAAAATATTTCGCTCGGTTGCTTCTCTTGAAATTGCTTCGTTAGTTTCCATAGACGATGTGTCGGCGACGATAACGATCCATGCACCGGCGAGATCACCAGCTTGGTATTTTCGGTTGATCCATTCGATCTCACCGTCGTCGGCCTGCGCACGAAGTTTCTCCGAGATTTCGTCGTCGGGACTGAACAACTTTACAGTTGCTCCGCATTCAAGCAGGTAGTTAACTTTGCGTTCGCCTTCGTGGGCATCGCCACCGAAGACGATTCCTAGGCGTTCTTTCACATCGAGGTACATTCCGTAATAGCGCGGCACAGTGTTCTCCAGATCTGTTTTGGCTAGGTGGGGGGATTCGAGCCGATGTTTAGGGTGATATCAGCTGATTGGCTGAAGCTCTTCAACTACGAATTCGTCTTCTACGAAGTATCGAACTCGAGTCTTTTTAAATTCACGAAGGCTATAAACGAGTGCTCGCTCGTCCATGCCCGTTGCTTCGGCTATCTCATTACCGAAGCGTTCACATTCTTCTGCCGATGTTCCGTGAACCATCGTGAAGTGCGAGTATGGCCAGTCATCGTAGATTGGTCGTTGGTAACAGTGGGTTACTGCTGGGTGCTTAGCCATGATGGTTCCGATTTCTTCGGAACGCTCTTCTGGAACTTTCCAGACGATCATTGCGTTTGATGAGAAGCCGGCGCGTCGATGGTGCAGCACTGCACTGTATCGGCGCATTATCTTCTGTTCGACTAGTTCGTCAGCTCGGGCGAACAGTTCCTCGACGGTCATGTCGAGTTGTTCGGCCATTGCATCGAACGGACGTGAAACGGGCGCAAGATCTTCTTGCATCACTTTTACGTAGTCGATGATGTCCTGAGTAACATCTGGCGAAGATGTGCTTGTCGTTCCTTGATCATCGGGTCGGTAGCCTTTAGTGGCGCTAGATTTACCCTTGACCATGTCGAAGTTCACACCGATTTTGAAAAATTTGATCGTTGGTAGAAGTCGGGTAGTTGTGGCGCCAGTGAGTTTGGCGAGCATTCCGATATCGCCTTCGAGAGAACGCTCGGGCGGAACTGCGATTGTGAACCAGAGATTGAAGTTGCCGTCTCGTTCGTAGTTGTGGCTAATTCCAGGGTGACGGTTGAGAAAGCGCGCTGCCTTATCGAGTTTGTCCTCAGGGAACTGCATAGCTACGAGCATCGACTGGTACTTGAGTTTCCTCGTATCGAAAATTGCGCCGATTTGTCGAACAACATTCTTTTGACGCAGGACGCCGATTCTGTCGATTACGTCTTGTTCTGACGTCCCAAGAGATTCTGCTATTGCTTTGTATGGTTCTACAACCAGCGGGAAGGCTGCTTGAATAGCGTTCATGATCTCGCGATCCATCGGATCAAATTCATCAAAGGGCATAGTTATGTGCTGCTCTATGGGCCAGGCTTTCCTCAATTTAGTGACGAGGAAAACAATAGTGGATGCTCTACGTAAAATTGTATCTCAACGGTCGAGAAATCTGTACCTGAATGGGTCATGAAACTTTGGGAGATTTTTTGTTCTTTAACGTGCGTACTAACTACTATTTCTTTACATACACGAGGCCCGTCTGACGGGCTGAATAAATCGTCAGGTGCTTAGATCAACGATAAAGGCTGTGAAGATCGTTCGCCTGTGCCTGTGTCTTCGACTATGTACTCAGCCGCAAGGTTACCGCTTCGCACTGCTGATTCCATCGTGGAAGGCCAACCCGTATCGGTCCAATCACCAGCAAGGTAGAAGCCTGGAAGTGGCGTTCGCTGGGTGAGTCGCAGCTTTTGCGATCCTGGCAATACCCTGAACGTTGCTTCAAGCATTTTTACGACGGTGAATTTAGTGATCGTTGCGGATTGTGCGGCAGGGAATATCTTTGCCATTTCTCCCGTGAAAAT
>Ga0308019_10002385_pt1 | contig 10744 bp, 5 predicted proteins | sample Neamet284_FD_203135 | JGI IMG/M metagenome (GOLD analysis project Ga0308019, IMG submission 203135) | Marine microbial communities from water near the shore, Antarctic Ocean - #284 | ecosystem: Environmental > Aquatic > Marine > Unclassified | place: Southern Ocean | collected 2014-10-01
TCTTGAAATGACACGTTCGACTGGCGTTGCTGTATTCCTTTCAGCATTGACCACAATCGTAGGTTTCTCGGTATTGATTGCTCCTCAAATCGTAACGATTTCGCCAATTCGTTCCGTTGGAGTAACGCTCTGCATTGGTATTCTCTCAACACTTGTATTCAGCATCATATTGGTACCGACATTAGCCTGGATGCTCCGTTTCAATAAACGCACGAATCCTTCTCTTTGGAAGAACATCGGCACTTGGCCAGTTCGAGGATTTGTGTTCATACTTGTCGGTGCAATGGTAGTCACCAGTTGGGGAGTTCTGAATCTCGATGAAATGAATGAACCGATTACTGGTTCTTCCGAAGCACCAGATGGTATTGCCTCATTGAATACTCTTGCTAAATATTCCAGAGAATTCAGTGGTGGACAAACCTCACTGTTCATTTTTGACGCTGAAGAACGAACCATCGAGGCTCAACAAAATAAAACAGATAATATTCGGGACCTTCCTGTACTCGATGCAATCGAGGCTTTAGAAAATAAAATCGACCAAGTTGATGAAACGAATACTACGAGTCTGATTACCTTTTTGAAAACAATTCCTGCAACGATTACACTTGTCGATGGCGTCACCTTGTATGAAGGGAGTCTGTGGGATTTACTGCATGAACCTTGCTGGGAAAGTAACGACCCAATCGAATGTAATGTCTGGCTCAGCCTTGAACTCACTGGTCAAGACGGGCGTCAAGGTTTGAGAAAGGACATGGTCAACGCAGTCGTTGATACGCTCTCGGATGAAGTCCAGTCGATGTTATTGAATGAAGAAGGAACAAAAGCCATTGTCTATGTCACGCAGCCCTATATGAATCTCAATGTTGCAGGTGAATTACGTGATGAAATTGATACTATGTTAGAGAATGAACCACCTGTTGATGGGAAAACACGCACCTCATTATTGACCGGAGGTTTACCAGTCTCTCTCGACATCAACGATGGTATTCACGATGCGCAAACTTCGACCACCATTATCACTTTAATCGTCCTCACAGTGCTCCTGTCCATTGTATTCCGTTCACCTCGTCTTGGAATATATACGATGATTCCAGTTGCGATTGTCATCTTATGGCAACCATTATTGATGAAGAGTGGTGATGTCAATGTCAACATATTCACTGCAATGATTGGAACAATTGTGTTCGGTATTGGAGTCGATGACTCGATACACGTTATGCATCGCATTCAGGAAGAAGGTGAGACGCCGACTGGCATTGCAAATGCAATCGAGGAAACAGGTCAGACGATTTTTGAGACAACGGCTACTACCGTCTGTGGAATCGCTGCCGGATTCATTGCTGCCTTCCCTGGTCTCGAAAATTTCTTTATGATAATGTGTCTCTTGATCTTCTGTGCATTCATAACAAGCGCATTCTTACTTCCGGCAATTTTCACCGCCGAACACACCTTGCGTGCAATGATACGAGGTGAAGACTCATGGACCGATTATGGCGACGGTATTGCGTTAGCATCACCGCTGTCAATGAAGCCGCTTGAAGCGGTACTGCTTGAAGATTAGATTCGAAAGTGGAGGGAGTAGGGAGTAAGCCCCTTTCTGTTACCTTTCGGTGACCGCATTCAACTTAGCATCCTACCTGCCCCTCGACGTGCAGCGTCAACAGGGCTGTTTGGACTTGCTCCTACGGGGTTGCTCGTCTCATCGACAACAAGGCAATCTCGGTTTTTCAACTTCATTGTACACACCTTGTATCGTTCGTTTCTGCAGCATTGACCTGACCATTTCTGTTCTCTTACTTGTGTAAGCCGTATGCACTGTGGAGAGGGGACTTTCCTCAGAGTCGAACTCTGTCAGCGGCCCTCCTACTCCCTCCATGCTGCGGTTAGCATCACCGCTTCAAAGCCTTCGGATAACGAAATATTCACTTGTAAGGGTTTTCACCGGGCGACGCGACTTGCTCTGGCGCGCCATATGGTCCGGAATTCGGTTGAGGTGGAGGCGTCATTTGATTTACGGCAGTGGGTACTTTCCCGACCGCTCGTTGTTGATTTGGTTCAAATTGTTTTGCTTGAGGAGATTTCAGTCCAAAGATGAGTAAACCGACTAAAGAGGTCGTCAACAAGAAGATGACAACCAAAAGTACGGGATTGACTGAAGAGATACCCGAAAAGATACCCGCAGAACGTTGTTCATCCACATAAACAGTTTCAGATTGAGCAAGAGGCCCGTTGATAATTTGATATTCGATCCACATGGTTCCTGCTCTGTCAGGAATCCAATCCTTCGAATAGAGATAGGTACCTCCAGCCTCAATTTGGATGCCTCGCGCATCAATACGGGTACGTGCTCCGTTACTTTCAACTAATTCAACAAAAATCTGGGCATCACCATCGGCTAGACCAGAGTTCGTAATCGAAACCCCTAGACGAATGGTATCACCAGCTGCAATATCATCACTCGGCTTCATCTCAGGAGTGCTGAAAGAATATTCTGCAATGCGTTGTTCCAAAACCCAAACCGAGAGTGGAGCATCAATGTCGTTGAACACTGGATTTATCTCATGCCCTGCCATGTCCTGTCCAGTAACCCAAATTCGAAGTTCGAGTGCGTCATTACGCATGGTAGAGGTCAACAACTCATCCAAATCCAAAACCGCAGCACATGGGATTTCATCACCAAATGCCCGACCACCAATCACGGAGAGGGGTTGGCTGCCATTGATTACCAATTGACTTGAAAGACCAATGCCTTCGGGGTGAATTGCCCAATGGAGAAGTAATGTATCCTCATCCAATCGATCATCCTCCAAAATGAGGACTTCGAGATGGAGATTCGACCAAGTCGATTCAGAAAGTACAATCGAATCCATCGGAGAGGCTACACCTACGATCCCTGGTACTTGGTCATCGACGATGAACCAGGCTGCAGGGGCGGTTGGAGTGCGATCAATCGCCCCGTTTGGAGGATTACCTAACGAACTGTAGATTCCATACGAACCCGATGCTAAAGGTGCAGTAACAACTCCAAAGAAAGTACCGTTCACTGAATCCGCTTGTGCCTCATTATTGCCAAGTGAAATTTCTAATTCAAGAGGCTGGATGACTGAACGTGAAGAACGGTACCATGTCAGTTCACCTGTCACCTCGATATCTTCACGTGGTTGAACCCAGGTTCCGAGAGTGTCAACATGATCACCTTGAATCGAATAAGAAATGGTTTGTGGGTCCACCATTAATTCTCCTGAAAACTTCCAACTAAGTTCTGGGACTGCGAGTGTATTTGATTGCCCGAGGAAATCTTGTACGAACACTGTTGGAATTCGAGTGAGGCTAACGTCTGGGTCAAAGCCCCATTCTATTGAAAAGTTCAGTTCAAGTGTTCCTTCGGAAGGAAACAGTTGACTACTCTGCGATGGAATAAACATACATGATTCAATGTCGATGTAAATATTGGGGCTTGAACATTGTTCAGTTGCCGCATCCCACTCGATGAGAACAGGCTCATTTTGGTTTCCTGCTAAGTTCAGTTGAATCGAAGATATATCTGAGATTCCATTCAAGTCCCATAACGGGAGTTGTAACAGATTTGATTCGCCTGGATGAATCCATACGGAGTCACCAATGTTCCAACTCGCAGGGGCTGAACCAAGTTGGGGAGAGCCGTCGTTATTGATTTGAACATTAAACAACGGTTCATCGAATGTACCGGCAGAACTCATCATATTTCCGGCGGGGTCTGCGACTTCCAACCAACCGCTGAAAAAGGAACCGGTGTAAGCACTTGAAGTATCTAATTCCAACGAATAAGTTCCCTGGATTGAACCGAGATTATCGGGGAGTTGTAACGGCATAACATGCACTTCAGTTGTTTGCATGGTACCGTCGAGATTACTATCATCCAGCCAAGAACGCCAGACATGTACTTTGGCATGTGAAGGTAAGATTGGTCTGTCTGCGACAACAAAATCAATGTTTGTCATTGGCATTGCATCAACATGGTCGAATTCAGAAACACTTGTAGCCAATAATTCCGGAACAACTGTATCGAATTCAAAGACGACACTGTTTGGAACCTCATAGACAATACTTTGCCCGTTTAATGGTGTAACTTCAATGCTCAGTGTCACACTCGCTTTACCGACTGGAACGGTCCAAGGGAATGTTACCAAACCGTTCACAATAATTGATGAAGACTGCTCTTCAACCCCATCAACCAAGAACCGAACAAGCGTTGAACCCGAACGAGGTGATGAACTGAAAGGTATATTTTCAAACCCAAGTTCGATTTCGACTTGGACGGAATCCCCGGGCTGAAGATAAGGTGCTGAAAGCATGGATTCAACAAGGTTTTGATTGACTATTGCCCAGTTCTTTACCGACACATCATTTTCAACACCATGAGAGGTTCCGAGGCCGAAGTTCATACTTATGGGGAGCATTGGACCCGATGGAGCGATGAGATTCACAGAAACAGAAAGAGATTCTTCATCGTCCCATTGTTCGGTGAATTTGAATCGGTGGTCAACTTGCAAGAAAGCACCACTTCCAAGCATACGTATTTCGCCATTCGCTCCATCTTTAAGCCAGATCATTGGAGTTGCTTGATTGAGGCAACCGTTAACAGCCGAACCGTAGAGAGGGAGAGAAAGCATTTGGCAACGAGTATGAGATTCAGCAGTCTGACCTTGGAGGTGGAGCTCAAGAGACCAACTGTTTGATTTGACAAATGCTTCGGCATCATTAACACCCAAATTAGAGAAATCAAAAGTACTGGTGACTTCAATCCAATCAGTAGAAGGAGTGAATGTGTCAGTTACGTTAGAGACAACGATTGAAACAGGTTCAATCGAACTTTGAGTGGTTTGTTGAACAACAGTCATTCGAATCGCACCGGAGGAAGTCATACGGATTGGAAGATGTACTTCCTTTGTTCCACCTACCGGTGTAATCGATTGTAAAGCTGCATTGAGAGCGATAACCACCGCATCAGTCGAGGTAAATTGCAAGGCAAACGAAGCGTCATATGGTGCAAAGAGTCCTCCGAACAAAACTTCGGTCGTTGTGGAGGATGAACCAATTCGAACCGTCAGTTCAACCATTGGAAGGCCTTCAACACCATCTGAAGCAGATGCTTGAGAGAGGGCACTGTTCATCGATAAGAGGTCACTTGAAGAAAGCTGAATCACTTGAAGGTCTTGAAGATTGGAGAGAGAAGACGACATGAAGTCTTGACCGTTAATCGACATTGAAACAAAGGGCGAATTCATTGGCTGAAGAGGTGAAGCAATCCCGAATTCAAACGCATCCACACCCGCTGCCGGAAGCAGGAGAGTAAACGCTGCAGCATTCGAAGGTGTCGAAGCCTGTGATTTCCACATGGAGCCATCCTTCAATTGGTCTTGAATACCCAGACGCCCAATACCCTCTCCTTCAAGAGACCAATCACTAACTCCATCCATGCCGACATCGATACGGAGTCCATCGGCTACGCTGGTACGAATCATTTCCACATCGAACGTATCGAGTGTCCAACTTCCGCCAGTTGATTTGGCTCGGAATTGAACTGTAAAATGAGGCGATGTGAGCCATTGAGTGCCGTCGTTTAGCGTCACCCAATTCGTCCCCTGATCGAGTGAATATTCCATCTGACCATTCCCCGTGAGTGAGCAATTCGAGTTGAAGCCTGCAAATCCTGAACGCAGATTGAATGGGGTGGTTAACAATGTACCAACACCGGAAATTTGTCCGTTGGACCACCCAACATTTTGTAATTGCCAACCCATTTCTGTTGGATCTTCTCCGAAGTCTTCGATGACTTTTCCTTCAAAGTGCATACCATGAACGACCGGAACTCCACCAGACTGACTTTTCATGTGAATGCTGAGACGGACACTTGGATAGGTTTCCCAATCGATCATCCCAAGGTCAATCGATTTGGAAACTGAGTGTTCGAAACCAGGAACGGGTTGACTTGTCGAAGCATCGATTAGTCGCCATTCCAGAACTTCGCCAGGAGGGACTTCTGCATCGAGATGGAGATAACCAAATGTTCTCATTTCACCTTGTCCAAGTGTGGCAGGGCTGAAGGGCGCAGATGTCCAATTACCCTCACCTGAAGAGACACCAGACCCACTTGGCATAATTGAAACATCATCGACATTCCAACCCGTGTACGTGACTGAACCATCGGTCGTCCCAATACCGAAACGGACCTGGAGAGACGGATTATTGGCGACATAGTTGGAAATACTAATGGTTTGTTGAGAGAAACTTGAATCTTGAACATAGCCTGAAGAATACACGGTCGACCATTGTCCATTTGTTCCTTTGACTGCAACATATGCATGGTCGTAACTTGAGCTTTCAATTCCAAGTCGCTTCATGAATGTCAAGTCCCATGAACCTGAACATGAAGAGCAATTCATGACTGGAGAAGTCGCCCAAATCGTTGAACTCATTCCATTTGGATAATTACCGTTGTAGGTGTAGATGGCTTTGGTACCACTGCTCACACCATTTGCTTGACCAAGACCAGTATCAAAGCCCCAAAGCCAGGATGGGGAACCAAGTGTCCAGCCGTGATTACTGTTTTCAAAATCCCAATCCCAACCTTGTGGTAAAATGGTAAGTGATGAACCGTTAACATCAACGCCATCATAGACAGTATTTCTCGAAAAGTCGAGGGATTCTGTGAGCGAATATCCAGTTGAGGATGGGAGTTGAGCTGATTCAATATTTAGGTCGAGGGATTGAATTGCTTCACTGTCAAGAACACCAAGACGAGTGTTCATATTCGCTCCATCCGGGAAAGAACCAATCGAAAGTAAATGTGATTGACCCATTGACGTTGGTGTTTCCAATGACCGTTCTGAACCGAGGAGTGGTTCTTCTGGAAGGTGAGTATATCCTTGTAAAAGCGTCGACAAGAGAAACAAAGTCACTACCGCAATACAACGAAGTGGCATGGCTCGCACTGACCCCATAGTATACCCTACGGCCCCTCGTAGGTCAAAAGTCTTCGGCCATCCTAACCTCATCCAATAGGGGGGACATGAGAGCGATGCGATTCTTGGACAAGGCTCAAGGGCTTTGGCCATAGAACCACAGACATGACCGACGTCGAGACGCTGAAAAGGGATGCTGGAATTGCTGCTTGTGCTTATGTCAGAAGCGGCATGAAAGTTGGATTGGGAACCGGTTCTACTGTCAAACATACGGTCGTCGAATTAGGTCGAATGATCGCTGAAGAAGGATTAGAGATTGTTGGAGTCCCAACCTCATTAGCTACAGAGAAACTTGCTGTAGAAGTTGGAATTCCCTTAGTCAAACTCTCGGAGATTGACGGATTGGATGTTGTCATTGATGGAGCTGATGAATATGACCCCCAATTTCAATTAATCAAAGGTGGCGGTGCTGCTCTTTTGCGAGAAAAAATTGTGGCGCAAGAATCGAGTGGAATGGTAGTCGTGGCCGATGACAGAAAGCGTGTCCAAACACTCGGTGCATTCCCTCTGCCAATCGAAGTAACACCCTTTGCTCATCAAGCAACGATTCGGGCTCTTGGCCGTGTTCTCAATTGCCGTGTTAACTGCCGAATGTCAGGCGATCATCCAGTCATCACCGATAACGGGAATATGATTGCTGATGCGCATTGCGGCCCTACCATTCAAGATCCTGTGGCAATGGAGAAAGAAGTTCTCAACATTGCTGGAGTCGTTCAAGTTGGTCTCTTCAACAACATGTGTGATGTCGTCGTACTTGCTGGAGCAAACGGTGTTGAGACTTTTGTCAATCCAAATGGGCGTCTCAAGTGAAGTTCAATCTCTCAATTGTTAAATACGGGTGGTTAAGACCGTTGGATGGGCCTGTAGCTTAGTCAGGTAGAGCGATGGACTCTTAATCCATCGGTCGCGGGTTCGAACCCCGTCAGGCCCGCCACTCAATCACCGTGTTCTTCTCTACGAACACAAACACCGTGAATCTCATCGAGAGGTACTCTTCCGAAATTATGGGAATCTTCACTGGCTGTTGGGTCGGGATTGTCCCCCACCAAGAAAACCAAGCCGTCGTCTATCGATTGAATCCTCTTAACAATCTGTAGTTTCGAATGAAATGGATGGTTTGTAAGAACGACATCACCAACGGTTGGTTGGGTCGAATCATCTGAAAGTAAAATGAACTCGGTGCCGTCAGGATACGTAGGCCACATACTATCGCCCGAAATTCGAACTCGGACAGATGTCATGTTTGAACCTCAACTGGCTCGGATCCAAGGAACTTCACGGCCCTTGATGGACCAGAACATGTTGTGAATCGCTTCGATTGCATCCATGAGTTCTTGAGCGTGTTGAGCTGAAACTTCGACCTTACAAGCACTGCACAACTTAGCAGCCTTCCAGAAGGTGTCATGAAGTTCAGGGTGAGCATCGAGGTGCATAGGTTTGAAGAAATCAGTCCAAAGAACCAATAATTCTTTCTTGCATGTTTGTGCTTCTTCTTCCTTGATTGCAGCAAAACGGCTCATGGTATTCATGTAAGTTGCCATCGATTGTGAACTGAAGACTTGAGGGTATTCAAGAGCGAGCATTTTCTTCGTCATCGATTGAACTGCTTCACCTGCAACACGAGCGCTTGCTGGGTCATAGACTCCACAAGGTCCATCGCAGTGGGCTGAGGCTTCAATCAGTGTATATGGTGTGTCTTCCATACCGTTGCGATTGAGAACAGGCATATCAACATGTGCTTGCCGAACATCACACGATGATTGTCGTGCCTGCTTCTCCTCTCAAGGCGAGAAGGGCATCGCCAGGTTGGCATAGAATCGCACTCAGCCCGGGACGATGTAAGGCGGCTTCCATCAGGCTACCGATTTTAGGCGCCATTGAACCGGTTGGGAATTCTCCTTGTTCCATGAAACGTTCACACTCATCCAATGTCAGGCGATGATGGATTTTTTCATTGTCACCACCGAAATCTGTTCGGATTGCATCAATAGCGGTTGAGATAATCAGTGCATCCGCTTCCAGTTGAATCGCAAGCAGCGCTGATAATCTATCTTTATCGATGACGGCAGGAACACCTACGAAATGGTCACCCTTCTCGATGATTGGAATTCCACCACCGCCTCCACAAATGACAACTGCATGCAGTTCGACCAATTTACGAATCACTGGTAAATCAATTACTTTCATTGGAAGAGGGCTGGCTACAACTCTTCGAGGACCTTGAATGGTTTCTGCGATATCCCAATCGGCAGACATCACAATTCCAGGAGAAAGGATTGGACCAACAGGTTTGCGTGGGTTCTTGAATCCTTCATCATCACCGTTCACCAAGACTCGCGTCATCACACAAGCGGTACGCTCAGGTCGTTTTCGGCGATGAAGAATCGAATCTAGATTTAATGAAAGTGCGTGACCAATCATTCCTTGAGTTGCTGCCACCCAACTGTCCATCGATTGAGTATTGCTCGCATCTAATTCCATCAAATGACCAACTTGAGGACCGTTGCCATGAGTCAGTACAACGCCCCAACCCGCTTCGAGTAAATCGATGACATCAGACATAACGTGAGCAAGAACTTCAGCGCTTTTGTCCTCTTTTTCGGGGTTCGGTGATGAAAGTGCATTGCCTCCAATGGCATAGACTGCAATACGTGACACACTTCCTTTCCATCGTCCAGAGGGTTTGACCCTTTGCCTACCAAGTATCAAAGATACGAAGATTTCTCAAGTAAACCCAAACTTCCAATGGGGTGACATTGAATTAGAGAGGGTGCCAGCCACAGACAGGTGCGAGCATGGTAAAGACCATTTGGATTGGAGATGTTCAGTCAGGAAAGTACGACGACCAAGAGGTCGAACTGAAAGGATGGGTAAAGCGCGAACGTGGAAGCAATAAGATGCGTTTCATTGTTCTTCGAGACTCAACCGGTACAATTCAATGCGTTGTCAAAAAGGATGCCATCGGGGAAGAATTGTTCGTTGAAGTCAAGAATGTTCTCATCGAAACTTCCGTGATTATTAACGGCGTTGTCAACGCAGATGAGCGTGCAGACGGAGGCCATGAACTGATTGCAACTTCATTCGAAATCATCGGACCGGTCAATCCTGAACGCCCGTTTCCAATTAACAAAGAAGCGTTGGATTCAGCCACAGACGAAGATGGAGAACTCATGCCTGGTGGTTCAGAATTCCTTCTTGACAACCGACACCTCTACCTGCGAACAAGTCGAATGACCTCAATGCTCAAACTTCGTAGTTCTGCTTTTGGTGCCATTCACAATTATTTTAGAAATGAAGATTTTATTGAATACCAAGCACCAAACTTTGTCACCGGTGCAGTTGAAGGCGGCTCTACGTTGTTTGAAGTGCCTTACTTTGGGCGTACTGCCTACCTTACACAATCTTGGCAATTGTATGCAGAAGCAGCAATGCCCGCCTTAGAACGCCTCTATACAATCGCACCTTCGTTCCGTGCTGAAAAGTCACGTACACGACGCCACCTAACCGAATTTTGGCATGCTGAAATGGAAATGGCTTGGGCAACCAATGACGAGATCATGGCGCATGGCGAAGGTGTCGTCCGTCATGTTGCTCGAACATTGCTCGAAGAACAAGAAAAAGAACTCACATCACTTGACCGTGACTTAGATTTAATCGCTCGATATGCCGACAATCCGTATCCTCGTATGCGGTACGATGAGGCAGTGGAAATTCTTCAAGCAAAGGGCGATGATGTTGAA
>Ga0308019_10002387_pt1 | contig 10743 bp, 9 predicted proteins | sample Neamet284_FD_203135 | JGI IMG/M metagenome (GOLD analysis project Ga0308019, IMG submission 203135) | Marine microbial communities from water near the shore, Antarctic Ocean - #284 | ecosystem: Environmental > Aquatic > Marine > Unclassified | place: Southern Ocean | collected 2014-10-01
AAGTGGCACGCGAGCTGGGTTCAGAACGTCGTGAGACAGTTCGGTCTCTATCTGCTGTGGGCGTTAGAAATTTGCGTGGATCTGACTCTAGTACGAGAGGACCGAGTTGGACTGACCTCTAGTGTATCTGTTGTTCCGCCAGGAGCATGGCAGAGTAGCTACGTCGGGAAGGGATAAGCGCTGAAAGCATATAAGCGCGAAACCCACCACAAGATGAGATTTCTTTAAAGGGTCGTGGGAGATTACCACGTTGATAGGCTATAGGTGTAAAGGCAGTAATGTCATAGCCAAGTAGTACTAATAACCCATAGACTTATGTACGCTTCTCCCGCTTCGGCGGGAGAGACACTCTTTTTTTATTCGATTTTTACAATATTATTTTACCATATGTCAACTTATACAGTTGAAGCAATTCAACTGAAAATTTTAGGGTGGTTATAGCATTGGGGATCACCTCTTCCCATACCGAACAGAGAAGTTAAGCCCAATAGCGCCGATGGTACTGCATTTATGTGGGAGAGTAGGTCGCCGCCTTTCTTTATCTTGAAATATTCAAGATTTATAAGCCTCATATCTTACGATATGAGGCTTTTTTTTACAAACAAGGTTATAAAACCAACGTTTAAACACAACTTATAGAGTTGAAGCAATTCAGCTGAAAATTTTAGGGTGGTTATAGCATTGGGGATCACCTCTTCCCATACCGAACAGAGAAGTTAAGCCCAATAGCGCCGATGGTACTGCATTTATGTGGGAGAGTAGGTCGCCGCCTTTCTTTATCTTGAAATATTCAAGATTTATAAGCCTCATATCTTACGATATGAGGCTTTTTTTATTACCAATATTTAATAAATAATTATCCCTATTCCTTTTTTTTTGAAATATTCTGTATTATTTTCGTTATTACTTTTATAGTTTGTTTATTTGGTACTAAATGAAGATCAATCTCCTTTTTATATTATTTCTTTTATCCTCTTTGAGTACTAAAGCTCAATTTGGAGGTGAAAATGTATATCAATTTTTAAACTACTCTGTTTCTGCAAGACAAATTGCCTTAGGGGGAGAAGTTTTAACACTCGTAGATGATGTTAATCAACCTATATGGAATCCTTCAGTAATAAATTCTGATATGGATAATAAAATATCTGCGAATTATTCTAGCTACTTAGCTGGAATAAATATTGGATCTGTATCATATGCTAGACTTATTTCTAGAAGGTTTGGTACTATTCATGGAAGTATAAAATATCTAGATTATGGAACTTTAATCGGAGCAGATGAACAAGGGAACGAAATTGGGAATTTTAATGCATCAGATTTATCTGTATCGGTTGGATATGCAACCAATCTTCCTTGGACCAATTTATATTTGGGAGCTAATGTCAAATTAATTAACTCAAATATTAGTAATTTCACATCAATAGGAATTGCAACTGATTTTGCAATTTTATATTATAGTCCTTATAAACCGTATTCTTTTACAATTGTTGCTAGAAATATAGGAACACAAGTAAAATCGTATAATGGAACAAATGAAAGATTACCTTTTAAAGTTGCTTTAGGTGCTTCTTATAAACTGGAGCATGTTCCTTTAAAATGGTATTTTACGCTAGATAATTTACAAAAATGGAATGTTTCTGTTGCAAACCCATCAAATCAAACGATAGATTTACAAGGAAATATTACTGAAGAAAAGATTAATTTTATTGGAAATACGTTTAGGCACTTTGTTATTGGAGCAGAGTTGTTTCCTGAAAGTGCTTTAAATTTAAGGCTAGGTTATAATTTTAGAAGAGCAGCAGAATTAAAGTTGCAAAATGTTAGAACATTTGGCGGTATTTCTTTTGGTTTTGGAATAAAAATGAATAAATTGAAATTCAATTATGCATATTCAAAATTTCATTCGGCAGCAAATGCAAGTACTTTTAGTTTACAAATTGATTTAGATAGAAGATAAATGAACAAAAAAATTACAATAGCTATAGATGGATTTTCATCCACTGGAAAAAGTACAATCGCAAAATTATTAGCTAAAAAATATAATTATATTTATGTTGACACTGGTGCAATGTACAGAGCTGTATCACTTTTCGCGAAGAATAATCAACTTGTTGGAAAGGATTTTTTAAATAAAGAGGGATTAATATCTTGTTTAGCGAATGTTTCTCTTTCTTTTAAATTTAATAAAGAACTTGGTTTTGCTGAAATGTTCTTAAATAATAAGAATGTAGAAAAAGAAATTAGAACTTTAGAAATTTCACAATTAGTTAGTAAAGTTTCTACAATTTCGGAAGTTAGACGAAAATTAGTTTCAGAACAACAATTAATGGGTGTTGATAGTGGAATTGTAATGGATGGTAGAGATATTGGATCTGTTGTTTTTCCTAATGCAGATTTAAAATTATTTATGACTGCTTCTGCTGATAAAAGAGCAACAAGACGTTATAAAGAACTGATTGATAGAGGAGATGATGTTAATTTTGATGAAATCCTTTTTAATGTTCAAGAAAGAGATCGAATAGATTCTACGAGAGAAGATTCTCCATTAATTATGACTGATGATGCCATAGAATTTGATAATTCGGATATGGGAATTACTGAACAATTTGAACGAATTTGTACTTTAGTAGAAAACAAACTTTCATAATGCGTTCAACTTTATAAGGTTGATTATAAGTAGTTTATTCCGTAAAAAAAAATCGAGTAGAGAAAGTAGAAAACTGCTTCTAAAAATTGAATTAAGGAATGTTTAAGTATTTATGAGTTTGTAAAGAAATTTTCCACTTTGGATTTTTCATTACATATTGAACAATTTGCTCAGTCATTTTTTCTTTTTTACTCCATTCTGGTTGTAAAAAAAGCTGACATTTTTCACCAACTTTAGTGGCTTGTTCTTCAGCAAATTCAAAATCAGAATTATTATGAATAATCATCTTTAATTCATCAGCCTCAGGATAAACTTCATCTAAAGGTAATTTTGTTTTCTTTGGAGATAGACAAAACCAGTCCCATTTTCCAGAAAAAGAATACGCACCAGAAGTTTCTATATGTGTTTTAATATTGTTTTTTTGAAGTAAATCTGTAATATAGTCCATAGGCCACATTAAAGGTTCACCACCAGTAATTACAACAGTTTTTGCATGTTGCTTTACGTTTTCAACAATCGTATCTGCTAGGGTAGGTGGATGTAAATCTGCGTTCCAACTTTCCTTAACATCACACCAATGACAACCAACATCACAACCGCCAACTCTAATAAAATATGCAGCAGTACCTGTGTGACAACCTTCACCTTGAATTGTATAAAATTCTTCCATCAATGGAAGCATTATGCCTTTGTTTACTAAATCTTTTGTTCTTTTATCCATCTACATTAAAATCAACCAAAAATGGTTTTTAAAAGTGCAAAGGTAGTTTTTTGATTATCAAGAATAAAAGGAATAATTAATTAATTCTAATTGCTTAATAATCAATGAATTTTTGTAAATTTGCACTCCTTTTTACGATAACAGATTTAAAAAAGGAAATGTAAAAAACAATTTATAAAAACTACTCTTTGCGTTTTTATCGTTAAAAATCTGAAAGACAATGAGATACAAAATTAATTTTCAGAAATGTCTGAAGAAACAAAAAACACTGAAGAGCAAGTAGTTGCTGCTGAAGTACAAGAAACAGCGATTCCAGCTGTAGATCCAAAACAATTTTTAGCTGATTTTAACTGGCACAAATACGAACAAGGTATTGAAGCTGTTGATGAAGCAAAATTAGTTGAATTCGAAAAAGCGTTAGAAGGAACTGTAGGTTTCGTAAATGAGCGTGATGTAATTGAAGGAACTGTTATCAGAATTACTGACAGAGATGCAATTATTGACATCAATTCTAAGTCTGAAGGAGTTATTTCTTTAAACGAATTTCGTTACAACCAAGGTTTAAAAGAAGGAGATACAGTAGAAGTATTAGTTGATAAGAGAGAAGATTCTTCTGGTCAATTAGTATTATCTCACAAAAAAGCAAGAGTAATCAAAGCATGGGAACGTGTTAACAATGCTCATGAAACTGGTGAAGTAGTTAACGGTTTCGTTAAATGTAGAACTAGAGGTGGTATGATTGTAGATGTTTTCGGAATCGAAGCATTCTTACCAGGATCTCAAATTGACGTTAAGCCAATTAGAGATTACGATCAATATGTAGAGAAAACAATGGAATTCAAAGTTGTGAAAATCAACCACGAATTTAAAAACGTTGTTGTATCTCATAAAGCTCTTATTGAAGCTGATATTGAATTACAGAAAAAAGAAATTATTGGTCAATTAGAAAAAGGACAAGTATTAGAAGGTATTGTTAAAAATATTACTTCTTATGGTGTCTTTGTTGATTTAGGTGGTGTTGATGGATTGGTACATATTACTGATTTATCTTGGTCAAGAATCAACCATCCAAATGAGGTTGTTGAATTAGATCAAAAATTAAACGTTGTAATTTTAGACTTTGATGATAACAAATCTAGAATCCAATTAGGATTAAAACAATTATCTGCTCATCCTTGGGAAGCTTTAAACTCTGAATTAAAAATTGGAGATAAAGTTACTGGTGAAGTTGTTGTTTTAGCTGATTATGGTGCATTTGTTGAAGTAGAACAAGGTGTAGAAGGATTAATTCACGTTTCTGAAATGTCTTGGTCAACGCATTTACGTTCTGCACAAGATTTCGTAAAAGTTGGTGATAAAGTTGAAGCTCAAATTTTAACTTTAGATAGAGAAGATCGTAAAATGTCTTTAGGTATCAAACAATTACATCCAGATCCTTGGACAGATATTGTAACTAAATATCCTGTTGGTTCAACGCATACCGGTACTGTAAGAAATTACACGAACTTTGGTGTATTTGTTGAATTAGAAGAAGGTATTGATGGTTTAGTTTACATCTCTGATTTATCTTGGACTAAGAAAATTAAGCATCCATCAGATTTTGTAACTGTTGGTGATAAATTAGAAGTTCAAGTTTTAGAATTAGATGTTGAGAACAGAAAGTTAAACTTAGGTCATAAGCAAACACAAGATAATCCTTGGGATGCACATGAAGCTACGTATGCAATCGGTTCTACACATGAAGGAGTTGTAAAAGAAAAGAATGATAAAGGAGCAGTTGTAACTTTCTCTGATGGAGTAGAAGGTTTTGCACCAAGTAGATTCTTAGAAAAAGAAGATGGTACTAAATTAGGTAAAGGTGAAACACTTAAATTTGTAGTTTTAGAATTCTCTAAAGAATACAGAAGAGTTGTTGTATCTCATACATCTATCTTTAAAGAGCAAGAAAAAAGAAATGTGAAAGTTGCCGTTAAAAAAGCAGCAGACGCAGAAAAAACTACCTTAGGTGATATTGGTGGTCTTGCAGATTTAAAAAAGAAAATGGAAGCTAGTAGCAAAAAGAAATAATTATTTCTTAACTAGTTATCAATCCTGCGAAGGCAGGAATCTATAATACTTAAAAAGCCATTGCAATTTGCAATGGCTTTTTTTATTGTATATCTTTTGTGTGAATGTTATCCAATTTTATAGACTAATGATCCTGGAGGATATTTTACTACACACACACACACTTCTAATAGCTAAATAGTGAATTATTGAAAAGGATTTTAATCCTACTATTTAAGGTTGATTTTTCTTACACACGTTAAAAATTTGTTAGATTAGATTTGATGTAACAAAGTACCGTCAAAATTTAGTATTTTTGATGTATGGCAATAAATGAAAGTGATTGTAAAATTACAGAAGCAACGATAGATTTTAAAAAGCATTGGAACAATGCTTATCTTAATAGTAAGACAGAAAATTTAGGTTGGTATGAAGAAAAATCAGAACAAACGTTAGCGCTTATTAATGAAACAAAATTGCCTAAGAATGCTGCAATTTTAAATGTTGGTTCTGGATCTTCAATTTTAATTGATAATTTATTAGAAGAAGGTTTTTCTAATATTATTGCGAATGATTTATCAGATGAATCTTTAAAGTCTTTGAAGCAAAAGGTTGGTGAAAATGATAAGGTTAAATTTATTGTTGATGATTTATTAAATCCATCAAAATTAAATAAATTAAAAAATATTGATTTATGGAATGATAGAGCTGTTTTACATTTCTTTTTAAAAGAAGAAGAGATTAAAGCCTATTTTAATCTACTAAAGACGGTTTTAAAACCTAAAGGATTTGTTATTATTTCTGTTTTTTCTAAAAACGGAGCTGAAAAATGCTGTGGCTTACCACTAAAAAGATATGATGTAGAAATGTTAAAAAATGAATTAGGACCTGATTTTGAACTTAAAAAAAGTTTTAACTATACATTTGTAAACCCTTTTGGAAGTGAGAGACCATATATTTATGTGTTATTCCAAAGAAAAAATTAAAATGAAAACGATACAAATTCCTTTTCAAAAAACGGGTTTTTTCTCAAAAACGATGCATCAGTATTTAGAGAAAAATGAAAACATACAACCCTTTTATAATAATTTCCCTGACATTACTGGGTTTCATAATCAAATTGAAGAAAAACAAAAATCATATCGATTACAAACAAGATTAACGCTCGTTGAAGCTTTAAAAAACCAATACAAATCGGTTAAATCTTCAGAAAAAACGATTGAAAATATTGAACTGTTAAAGCAACAAAATACGTTTACAATAACAACGGGACATCAATTAAACTTATTTACTGGGCCTTTATATTTTCTGTATAAAATAATTTCTACCATTAATTTATGTGAAGAATTATCAGACAAATTTCCTAAACAAAATTTTGTTCCCATTTATTGGATGGCAACAGAAGATCATGATTTTGATGAAATTAATTATTTCAATCTTGCTGAAAAGAAAATAACTTGGAATCGTAAAGATGGAGGTGCTGTTGGGCGTTTTCCTACGGATGGTTTAGAAGCTGTTTTGGAAGTTTTTTCTAATCATTTAGGGAATTCTAAAAACGCAGAATATTTAAAGAATTTATTTTCTGATGCCTATATAAGCCATCATAATTTAGCAGATGCAACTCGTTTTATTGCAAACAGTTTATTTAGCGATTTTGGTTTGGTAATTATTGATGGAGATGATACTAAATTAAAACAGTTATTTAATCCTTTTGTAAAAGACGAATTAGAAAATAACACGTCATTTACAGAAGTTTCTAAAACGATTATTGAGCTTGAAAATAATTATAAAATTCAGGTAAACCCTAGAGAAATTAACTTGTTTTATTTAGGAGATAACTTTAGAGAGCGCATTATTTTTGAAGACAATTTATACAAAGTGAACAACACGGATATCACTTTTTCGAAAGCTGAAATTTTAGCAGAAGTTGATCATAATCCGAAAGCATTTTCTCCGAATGTAATTATGAGACCTTTGTATCAAGAAGTAATTTTACCGAATCTTTGCTATATTGGTGGAGGAGGAGAAATGGCATATTGGTTTGAATTAAAAGCATATTTTGAAAAAGTAACGATTCCTTTTCCAATTTTGTTGTTGCGGAACTCTGTACAAGTTGTTTCAGCAAAACAATCCAAAAAATTAAAAAAGCTAAATATTTCATTTGAAGAAATGTTTTTAAATCAGCACGATCTATTATCCAAAAAGGTGATTGAGAATTCTGAAATAAAAACTGATTTCCGTGAGAAGATTCAATTTTTAGAAAATCAATTTTCAGAATTAAAAGAGATTGCTAAAAAAACGGATGTTTCTTTTGTAAATGCTGTAAATGCTCAAGAAAGGAAACAAGTTAAAGGTTTAGAAAACCTTGAGAAACGTTTATTAAGAGCAGAAAAAAGAAGACAAAAAGAGTTGGTTGATCAAATTACTGCACTTCAAAATGAAATTTTACCAAACCAAAGTTTAGAAGAAAGACAGCGTAACTTTTCTGAATATTATTTAGAATACGGTTCATCATTCTTGCCCTTATTAAAAGGCGCTTTAGTACCTTTGCAGTTAGAGTTTACAATAATAGAATTATAATGAAAGAAAAAAATCTTCACCCAAGAAATAAATTTAACAAAGGCTATAATTTTGATGAATTAATCAAAATAAATCCCAAGTTGGAAACATACGTTGCAAAGAATCAATTCGATGTTATTACCATCGATTTTTCAATTCCTGAAGCCGTAAAGGAACTTAATAAAGCGTTATTATTTTCTTATGATAAAATCTCTGTTTGGGACTTTTCTGATAAAAATTTATGTCCGCCAATTCCTGGTCGTTTAGATTACATACATTACTTGGCAGATTTAATTTCTTCTGATTCGAATGTGAAAATTTTAGATATAGGAACTGGTGCAACATGTATCTATCCGATACTAGGAGTTGCCGAGTATGATTGGAATTTTGTTGCCTCTGATATTGATTTAGATTCTTTAGATACTGCACATGATATTATAGAAGATAATAAGTTCGGAAGTAAGATACAATTGCGTCATCAAACCGATGAGAATAATATTTTAAAAGGGATTTTAAAAAATGAAGACTCTTTTTCTGCGGTAATGTGTAATCCTCCATTTTTTAAATCAGGAGAAGAAGCACAAGGCGCTAACAAACGTAAAAATAGAAATTTAGGGAATAATCCAGTTAGAAATTTCTCGGGAAACAATAATGAATTGTGGTATGTTGGTGGAGAAAAAGCATTTCTACATAACTATTTATACGAAAGTTCTTTATTTAAAGAGAAAAGTAAATGGTTTACAAGCTTGGTTTCTAAAAAAGAAAATATAGTAAGTTTAGAAAAATCATCAGCAAAATTAGGTGCTGTCGAGTTTAAAGTAATTCCGATGCATCAAGGAAATAAAGTGACTAGAATTGCTTGTTGGCGATTTTAATTAAAAACAATGTCTTTAATGTTATACTTTTTACACGCAAAATGTAAAATTGTATAGACCAACATATGTACAAAAACTAAACAAATAAAAGCATATAACGGAACTCCCAATATTTGGAAAGGCCAATGATAGGTCCAAACTCCTAAATAAATGGTAATAATTTCACCAAAAGCAGGAAGTATTAAGGCTAAAACAATTGCTGAAAATATTTTGTTTTTTTGTGTTTGATTTGATAAAAGAGGAATTAAATTTCTTTCTAATTTATACAAATAATGGAAAGCAAGCATCCATGCAAAAGGTAGCCACAATGGCAACTTTCTTGTCACTTCATGATATTCCCAATACCCATTTGTAACTCCCCAATTTTCACCAACAATTCCTCCAAAACCAGTAAGTAACATGCCAATTAATAGCATCCAATTCTTGTTGGTTTTTGGACTAATGATTTCTTTATAAATATTATGAACGATCTTAAGGATTAAAAGACCAGCAATTATAGCATCATATTGTTTTAAAACTCCAATTAGAATTCCTGCAATAATTAATTTTATAAGTGCTTTTAATATTTCTATTAAAAATTGTTTTTTGTTAGTGATCAATTTTTTGATAGTATTTTTTAGTTTTAATGTTATGATATACTGAATTGTTAATTTATAATATAAAACAAGTTATTATCTGAGCCTAATTCGATTTCATTAATTTTTATAAATTCAAAAATATTCATTTTTTCTGGTTTCATTTTCAAAGTTTGAATAAATATTCTCTTTAAATACCCTTTATTAAAGGTCTCAATCACAAGTTTTAAATCTGATGCTTTCAAATTTTTATCAGGAATTAAAACATAATTTATAAACGGAATTTCTGAATCAGAAACGGAATTTTCTATGTACTTTATAATGGAGTCAATTTTATCTACAGTGTTTATTTTATTAAAATATTCAATTCTTATAGCGTTACTTTCTTCTGAGTAATCAATATTTATGTATTCATTTAAACCCTCATTCTCTATAGAACCTTTCGGTTTGTAAAGTTGTCTTTGATTCTCTATTATTAAATAATCAATATCTAATAATGTTGCAAAATCGTTAAACCTGTCGCATTCATCATCTTGTTTTTCTGCGATGAATTCTTCAGATAAATAACTTTTTAAATATATTTTATTATTTTTATATTCATAGTTAAAATGAAACATACCGCATTGTGCAGGGAAAAATAGTTGTTTTTCTTCTGGATAATATTCTCCTTTTGTTGGTTTCCCTGATAACGAAGAGTATAGATAACAGTCGTTATTTTTCAAAATATCAATACTCAGCATAGAAGGTTTTCCTTCTAAATTTTTCAAATGCCAATGACCGCTTAAATCCTTTTTACAACTAAAAACTAAAGGAATGAATATTAAGAATAGAAGCTTTTTCATAATTTAAAGATATAAAAAATCCGAAACAATTCGTTTCGGATTTTTGTATTACTTTATGTCTTTTAAAAATTTAACGTAATCAGCTTTTGAACAGGAAGAGGCATATTTTTTTTCCGCTCCACGAACATGTAAAACTTCATCTTATTCTTTTTAAAACATCATTTTTTATTTGTGATTTTTGACTGAAGTCTGGAGCCTTTTGATGTTTTGCTTTTATTATATTTTAAAAACACAAAAAAAACCGAAGTAACTTACTTCGGTTTTCTATTAATAGACTGATTTTATCGTTTAAATTCCTTGTTTTTACTCGGAATGATAAATAAATTTTTATAAATGTATCACTTCATCGTAGGCATCAGCTACTGCTTCCATAACAGCTTCGCTCATTGTTGGGTGTGGATGAATTGTCTTTAATACTTCATGACCAGTAGTTTCTAATTTACGTCCTAAAACTGCTTCAGCAATCATATCTGTAACT
>Ga0308019_10002389_pt1 | contig 10740 bp, 6 predicted proteins | sample Neamet284_FD_203135 | JGI IMG/M metagenome (GOLD analysis project Ga0308019, IMG submission 203135) | Marine microbial communities from water near the shore, Antarctic Ocean - #284 | ecosystem: Environmental > Aquatic > Marine > Unclassified | place: Southern Ocean | collected 2014-10-01
ATCAAATCAACTCTTTAATAAATTTGTAGACAGAAAATATTCAGGTACAGTATTAAAGTGTGGAGTACCAACAGACATTATTTCACATAATCACACAACAGGAGTTTCATCTAAGTTTCTAACTGGTGAGACTGTAACCCAATCATCTTCAGGAGCTACAGGAGTAGTAACAAAGATCGATCCAACAAACAACAGAATCATCTTAAACAGTGTTACAGGTACATTCACAAATACCACAGTAGTAGGTTCAGAGTCATTAAAAAGTTTTACAGTATTATCAGTATTAAGAGAACAAGATGGGATTCATCATTACATAGATTCAAAAGGTTTATTGACTACCGTATCAACAGGTAACACTCCTGTATCAAATTTGAGATATGAATTAGATATAAACGAAGAGAAACATTTAATAAGATATATTGAACCTAAATACATAGGTAAAGTCATCAAAGAATTTACTGAAATTATAAGAGATTAAATATGGGTGAACAAAATTCTTATGGGTCAGCCCAAGGTATTAATACTATTAACCCTAGTAGTTATGAGTTAGAAGTATTAACAATAGTCAACAATGAAGGTGATGGTTTCGATATTCGGGAAACCTTTGTCAGGCTTAATCTATATGAATCAATTACTTCAAATTTTTTATTAGGTGATCTCTCAGTCGCGGATGCCACGGCGTTCCTAGATACCGCTAAACTGTTTGGTCAGGAATCATTACGATTAAGATTCAGACAAAATGATGTCGGGGGTAACACGACAACCGAAGATCAGGACACCATCGATCAGTTATTTAGAATATACAAAATAGATGATATACAGAGAAGTGGTGATGATATACAATCCGTAAGAATTCATTTTTGTTCTCCTGAACTAATAACATCTAGAAGAAAAAAAATTAGTCAGGCCTTGAGAGGTTCTTTGAGTGATATTGCTACCAAGATAGCAGTAGAACATTTAGGAATAGTTTATGAACAAGTTGATCACAAACTACAACCTTATTTTGAAGCTAGAGAACAATCCCAAGGGGATAATTATCATGTTGTGATTCCTAATTGGTCGGTTAATCATACAATCAATTGGTTATGTAAACAAGCACAAGGTGATGATTCAACTAGTGGAATTCAAGATTCATTCTTCTTTTATCAGACTGCCGTTGGTGGGTATAGATTACAATCAATGAAAACTATGATGGGTCAGAAATATGGTGGGGGTAGACCATTTATATACGCTGCAGCCACTATGAATGATGGTAGGGATGAAAATTTCGATTCTACCACTGGTATTCATGGACAGGGTAGAAAGATATTAAATTATAATGTGACACAACACGCTGATGTATTTTCAGGTATTATTAATGGTCTTTGGGGTTCTAAACAAACTACTATAAATAATACTTATAAGTTCTATACAGAAAAGACATATAGTTTCTTAGAAAAACATTTTGGGGGATCGAAAGATTCTATTGATGAACATCCGTTTGTTCGTACACTACCTGAAACACTTTATGCTGGAGATGCTGTTGATGAAAAGGGAGATGTTACTAAACAACTCATATCCACTAGTAAACCAATTAGTTCATACCCCGATAGTTTTTGTATGTTAACAAGTGACTCTTCTTTTGTCAATGATGATAAAAATAACATTCACCAAGCTGATCACATGACACACTTGGGTTCATCCCAGTTCCGTAACGCGACTAAACAACTATTAGAGTATCATACACTTAACGCCGTGTTATCAGCCCGAACAGATATTTCAGTAGGACAACTTATTAATTTGGACATACCATTACCTGATCCTGGTCAGGAGAATGATGATCCTGTCTTTTATAATGGTGATCATTTGATCACAGAAATTAGGTGGACCCTAACTAAGACTGAATGTAAGACAAATATTAAATGTATTAAAGATTCACTTCTTAATAACATGGAAACAACTATTATAAATTATGGTGAGGTAGAGGAATAATGTATCAAGGTAAAGAAGGGTTTAATTGGTTTACTGGTATTGTCGAAGACAGAAACGATCCATTATTTTTAAATAGAGTTCGTGTTAGAATACACGGAGCCCATACACAAGACAAACAAATGATAGCTACACCTGATCTACCTTGGTCAGAAGTATTGATGCCATCAACATCCCCCTCGTTATCAGGATTGGGAACTACAACACATGGTCTTGTAGAGGGAAGTTCTGTAATGGGATTCTATCGTGATGGACCTGAAATGCAGTCAGCGGTTATCATGGGATCGTTTATCGGAGTCCCCCAACATTTTTATAGAATAGATGAAACAATTGATAATTTTAATGGAACAAGAATCTTCCAAGAAATGCCTAGAACAACTAAAGATGGATTTAATGATCCTCGTTTAGGGACAGCGACAGATTATAATAAAAAAGATTATCCTGATGGTACTAGTCCTAAACATATTAATAGGGATTATGGATTGACATTAGCTTTAGATAAATCACCTAGAAGAGATGGAGAAACAAAAGGTGAAGTATATCCTAAACGAGAATATTTAGGTACTTCCGATGTCAATGTATTAGCTAGAGACTATGACGATAAAACATATCCAGTAATTAAATTAGTTGACGGTGAAGGAAAACAATTAGTTACCAAACAGGCCTCTTTAGTTAATCGGATTTTAGGTGATCTTGGTGGTTTATCCCAAGCTGTTGAATATGGAACACCTATACGACACATCAAACCTAAATATCCATTCAATCATGTTCATGAAACAGAATCAGGTCATGTGTTAGAATTAGATGATACACCAGACTTTGAACGAATTCATTTATATCATAGAACAGGTACAAGAGTAGAGATTGATAAAGACGGAAGTTATGTAGAGAAAGTCGTTAAAGATAAGTACTCAGTTGTATTAGGAGATGATACAGTTACTATAAGTGGTAATGTTACAGTCAATATCACAGGTGATGCTGATGTAACAGTTGACGGTGAAACTAAGTTAACATCAAAAGGTGATATCTCAATGGTAGCTCCGAAGATTAAGTTGAACGCATAATGGCGACTACATTCACAGTCACGCCTATAGTTATTCCACCACTAGAATGTCCTAAAGTTATACTTCCGACTAAAGGTGATTTAGTTAATATGTTCAGTCAGTTAGCTAATCTACCTTCTCAATTAATACTCGCCGGACAAGAAGAAGTAGGTAAACAAATTCAAGATATCTTAGATGAAGTCAGAGAACTATTATCAATCTATGATCCTAAATTTAAAAAAATAGAAATCCCTGAAATGGAATGGGAAATAATGATCACAAGGTTGACCCAAGATTATCCTATGTATGTTCAACAGAAGTTCTTAGAGTTAATCGGTAAACTAACTCCTATAAGTTTTGAGTTGACTATTCTAGGTATAGAGATTGATATACTAAAAATATTTACAGCTGAAGAAATAACTAAAATTAAAACACAAATATCTGAAGAACTTGATAAGTTTTATGATATGTTACCAGAGTCATATAAATTCTGGGACGGAGAGTTTGGATTTGAAAATCCTGAACTTAAAGCTGAAGGAATATGGTCATACATTCGTAGTAAGATTAATAGTGGTATGACTGGTCTATTAGCTGATGCTTTCAAAGCGTTAATTAAACTGTTTGATGAGATATGGGACGCATTAGGATTACCAGATATTCCACTACCACTAGTTGACTTAAATGTAGAATCAATATTACAAAAAGTAACTGAAGCTTGGAAAAAGAAAGTTGAAAAGGGACAAGCTTCGTACGCTGATTTGATAGAAGAACTAGAGGGAATTGAACTAGCGGGATTTGATTTATTATCATTGATTGGTGGTAAGATTACAGAGAAAGTCGAGTCAGCTGAAAGAAAAATAGAACGATTGATGGAGGGAGCTCGAGACTTTTCAGTAAATTGGCCGAGATACTTACTCACAAAATGGATGGAAAAGGTTACAGCATTTTTTGAAGCTATCGGATTAGGAGCTATAGTAGAGTTTATCACATTTACATTTTGTGACTTCTTAAACATCTTAGGATTTCCAAAGACAATCGATCTAAGTTTTTCAGAAGATATAACGGTCGGTACATCAACTACAGCTGTACTTCCGACATAAATAACTATATGGCCCAATTTAATAGTAAGAACCAAAGTTCGAGAGTATCACGAAGATGGTTCTCTGATATAGATATCAATATGACTCTACATCCTAATAACAAAGACTTGACACTCAAGTATGATATTAATGCGATTAAAAGAAGTATAAAGAATTTACTATCTACAAATTTATATGAGCGTCCATTCAAACCGAATATAGGCGTTAATCTAAGAGGTATGTTATTTGAATTGGGTACAATGACCACAGATAGAGTGGTATTAGAACAGGATATTATAAAGGTGATCCGACAGTTCGAACCGAGGGCTGAAGTTACTGATGTTCTCACTTCAGTGGATGGTAATTCTTTAAATTTAACTATGTTATTCACTATAATTAATAGTCCTTTACCACAAGAATTAAATGTAACATTACAGAGAGTAAGATAATGGCAACGATAAACAGTTCAAATATTAACATAACAGATTTAGACTTTGATCAAGTATCAGCTAGTTTAAAAGAATATCTAAAAGGTCAGTCTATTTTAAAAGACTATGACTTTGAAGGATCAAACCTTTCTGTACTTATAGACTTACTAGCCTATTCAGCACATACTTCAGCGTTCAACGCTAACATGGTTGCTTCAGAAATGTTCTTGGACACAGCACAGATCAGAAAAAATGTTGTATCAAGAGCCAAAGAATTAGGTTACACACCGTCTTCAAGAACTGCGAGTAAAGCTACCTTCGATCTAACAGTTAACAATCCTAAAGTCAGTGGTGTAACACCTCAGTCATTAACCATCAACAGAGGTCACGAATTTACAACAGTATTTGACGGAACATCCTATACCTTTATATCGTTAGAGAACAAAACAATTTCACCAAACAGTGGCACCTTCACCTTTGATAATTTAGATATTCATCAAGGTCGTTTGACATCTGATATATATCGATTTGACGGACAAGTATCAAATCAAAGATTTTCGATGTTAAATACAAATGTAGATACTTCAACCATATCCATAAATATAACCTCTAATAATACAGTCACTTCTTGGAAGAAAGCTGGTGATCTTACAGGAATCAAATCTACTTCCAATGTATTCTATCTTCAAGAAAACGATGAAGGATTATTCGAAGTTTATTTCGGAGATGGTGTAATCGGGGCATCTCCAAAAGACGGAGATGAAATAACTATTTCATACCTAGTCACAGATACCGAGCATGCTAATGGGGCATCTGTGTTTTCTATGTCAACATCAGTTAATGGTAACTCTAATGTTACTTTCACAAACACAGTAAGTGCTTCAGGTGGTAAAGACATTGAGACAACAGATCAGATTAAATTCTCAGCTTCTAAATTCTATACATCACAGAATAGATTAGTTACAGTACAAGATTATAAAGCTAAGTTACAAGAACTTTATCCTGGAGCAGATTCAATCGCTGTATGGGGTGGAGAAGATAACATACCTAAACAATTCGGTAAAGTATTCGTAGCTTTAAAACCTTCTCAATATTCAAATAATTTAACAACAGCTGAGAAGACATCACTCAAGACTTCATTATCAAATCTTAGTGTTCTAACAGTAAGACCTGAAATTGTAGACGCTGAAATATTACAAATATTATTATCAACATCTTTCAAATACGATCCAACTAAAACTTCACAAACTAAATCAGCTTTAGAGACCTTGGTCAGGGGATCAATACTTTCTTATGATAAGAATCAACTTTCAGGATTTGATACATTGTTCAGACATTCACAACTATCCACACAGATAGATGGTTCAGAAACTTCTCTACTATCAAACATTACGAATGTTAAACTAAGAAAGAGTTATAATACTGTAGTTGACGGAACGGCTACATCAACTAGTTTAGACTTTGGTAACGCTTTATACAATCCACACTCAGGACACAATACAGCCGGTGGTGGTGTAATCACAACTACAGGGTTCTTTGTTAGTGGTGATTCAAATAACTACTTCTTTGATGATGACGGTAATGGTAATATGAGAAGATATTATCTAAACGGATCAACAAGAGTGTACTCTGATAACACAGCAGGTACAGTAATATATTCAACTGGTGTCGTAAGTATTAATTCGTTGACTTATAGTTCAACTTCTAATACAGACACTACAATAAATTTCACAGTTGTTCCTAGTTCAAATGATGTCATTTCGACTAAGAATCAATTGTTGGATATCACAGCTTCTGAAATATCTGTTACAGGTGTATCAGATACAGTAGCTAGTGGTGAAACGAGTGCTGGTGTTGGTTATACAACCTCATCTAGTTACTCTTCATAATGATCTATGTATATGCATAGAGTAAAATTCCCCAGTAATGGGGTTCTAATAATGCTAATAAGAGGAAACTAAAAATGGCAGATAAAAAAATAACCGCGCTTACGGATTTAAGCACAGCAGTAGCAGGTGAAGACCTTCTTCATGTAATTGATGACCCTTCTGGAACTCCAGTAAACAAGAAACTTTCAGTATCGAATTTCTTGAACTACTTACCAGATTTCATCGCGTTCGCAGAAGCAGAAGATGCTAAAACAGGTGACTCACAGGCAGCGTCTGTAGTAACACCGATCTCTAACCATACTGTATCAGCAGCGAATGACGATTTGTCACTAGCAGCAGGTGTAGCAGGTCAGTTAAAGATCATTTACCTAAAAGCTCTAAGTAACTCTGGTACTTCCAGAATTACACCAGCAGCTTTCACAGGTGGAACAACTATTACTTTGAACGCCGTTGGTGATTCAGTATTTCTAATGTATTCAGGTACATTGTCTAGCTGGATAATCGTTGGTGGTAATTCATACGCAGTAGCGTAAGGTAATTATTGATCAATGCCTATTTTCCATGACAGAATAGCTGACCAGATCGAGGAACTTCTTCCCGAATATTATCGGAAAGATGGACCTCGGTTTGTTTCTTTTATAAAATCTTATTTTGAGTTTTTAGAAAAAGGACAGCTGTTTTATAAGGAAGGTGCTGACATTGATTACATTGGATTAGAAGACGGAACAATAGCAGGAGAGGCCTTTAATGAGTCTGGTGAAAGAGGTAATCTTTTACAAGAGTCAGGTACTTATGCTCCGTCTTCTATACCCTCTGCTAAATTTAATTATGAAATCGATATCGATTCTGGTGGTAAACAAAAGACATCTTTTGAGAAAGATGAATTCGTAGTAGGTTCTACTACAGGTGCTATAGGAAGAATTGATGTTATAGGTACAAGTTCAAACCTTTATATTGAACAATTTTCAGAATCCCAGTTTGATATTAATGAGACGATCACGGGAAAAATATCTGGAATGACTGCCAAAGTGGCATCGTTTGTTGCTAGTCCATTACAAGCAGCGAACAACTTATTATCATATGCAGATGTAGATAAAACTTCTGGAGACTTCTTAGAGTATTTCAGAAGAGACTTTATGCCGTTCATTGACAGAGATGTATTGGCGAATAAAAGATTACTACAAAAGCATGTACAAGAACTATACCTCGCTAAGGGTACAAAGGAATCATACGAATTTCTATTCAGAATACTATATGGATTGGAAGCTGAAGTTGTCTTCCCTGGCGACAATGTAATTAAATCATCCGAGTCAGAATTCTCAGAACCAACGGTTATGAGACTTTTCAGTACATCGGATTTAACTAACTACAAAAATGGACAAGTTAAAAAACTAAGTGGTTCCAATCTAGTTATATCCTCAGCGTTCATTAATGATTCATCAGGAATGGGTGGAACAAATGATTTAAATAACGCTTACGAATTAGAATTAATATTACCTCATGTAGGAACTTTCGAAGTAGGAGATTCCGTTATTCTATCAGATAGAGACGGATTACGAATAGATGCTACGGCGATTGTTCGTGGTGTAATGACAGATATCAGTACAACTGAATCCAGTATTTATCTCGGACAAGAAGATGGTAACTCTGGTGACATAGAAGACATTATAAGAATAGAATCCTCAACAAAACAATTAATCTTAACGGAAGACGGTGGAACACTACTTTATGAAGATGGTGACACAATGGTTAATCAACATGGTGTTGGTGGTCAGTTCTTCCAAGCTAGACCGATCGGAATAGAAACAGGTAGTGGTGTTGGAATAATTCTATCAGAAGAATCAGTGTATGATGAGTTTAATAATTTAATTACAGACTTCGCGATCTTAGATGAGAATACAGATTTATTTGATATTGACCTGACACAATCAGGTGGTCCAAGTTCAAGAACAATGGATGGTGGTATCTACACCGAAGTACTTTCATCAGGTTCATTATATAGTGAATCAGATACATTCAATTATCTTTCACCCGCTGGTGGTACAGCAACACAATCAATCAATGTTATTGGTTCTGTATCAAGTGGTGGTGTAACAGATATCGTTATCGATGATGCTGGAACAGGATATTCATCTTCTGATATGATGGTATTCATCAACACAGGTACAGAAGGTAATCATGCTGAAGCAGAAGTATCTGTAACAGACGGACAAATAGAATTAGAAACAACAACGATAGCTGGGGTATTTGAATTTACAGGTGATGGGTCCAAAACAGTATTCTCAGGTTTAGACAATGTTGGAGTTACATTAGGATTTGACCCTAGAAAAGTTCAAGTATTTGTAGCGGGAACAGAGATCGTAAGAACAACAGGATTTACTACAGATCAATCAGGAACAAAAATTACTTTCGGATCAGCACCAGCCAATAACGCTAAGATAGAAATTCATGCATCAAATCGTGGTGTATTATTAGAAGACTCATTAAGACCAAGAAAACTACAGTTTGGAGTATTGGCTGAGACAGATGGAATCATCGCGAGTGAGACAGCAGGTACTATTCGTAAAGTTAGTATAACAAACAATGGATTAAATTACAAGACCTTACCGAAAGTATTTATGGGTGGTTATATCTATTATGATGTAATGACTACAGGTACACAATTCTCAGTTGGAGAAGTCATTACTGAATCTGGTGGTAACGGAGCATCAAGTGCTAATATAACATTAGTAGTTGTTGAACATGATCTAGTTAAGAAAAGAATATTAGTTCATAAGAGACCAACAGATACATCAGGAGTACCATCAGGTTCTATTACAGGTTCAACTTCAGGTTCAGTAGCCGCTATAATACAAACAAATGTCACAGCAGGTAAAGGAGCTAAGCTTTGGGCCTTTAGTGATACGATCGGTTCTATCAAGAAACTCAAGATGCAAGATGTCGGACACGACTTCGATGAAGGTGGAATCGGTAATTACAAACAACATTGTATTATAAAAGATATATCATCAAGTCTTACCACCAACACTACCGTCACAGCGGCTCTAACAGGTGCTACAGGTAATATAAGAATAATGAACGGTGACTTGAATCTCTTGACATTAGAGAAAGTTAAGGGTATATTTAATGATGGAGATTATGTAACAACCAGTGATAGTAAAAACTTTATCATCGCTAGAACAAACCCATGTACTGCTCGTGGTGAAATTGGTGGAGAAGCTTTACTAGACGGTAACTATCTAGACGATAGAGGATTTCCTTCTAGTGATTCAATGAGAATCCACGACAGTTTACAGTATCAAGATTTTTCATACAAGATTAAAGTAGGTAAGAGTATTAATGATTATAGAAGTATGATCAAATCACTTCTTTCTCCAGCTGGTACAATATTCTTTGGTGAAGTATCAATCAGAAATCAAGTTAGTGGAGCCGCCACTATCTACAATCAAAACTTTGATGGTACACAAACAACAAGATCATTTATTCCTACATTAATAATCGGGTCAAGAATTGATACCGCAGACATTCTATTAGAAGATGGAGTCTTCCAAGATTCTGTATTTACAAATACTACAGGTCGTGTACAGTTAGAAACCGAAGAAGGTATATTAACTACAGAAAGATTCTTGTCAGTAGATGCTTCTACAGTCAAAGATCAATCATCGGGTCAACCGTATGTTATTGGAACAGATACAGTTGAAGAAACAAATAGAGATTTCTTCAAAAGACAATTGACAGCAGAAGCTGGAGCTAAAGGTCACAAAGTAACTAAAGAATTAGATATCAGTCCTCATTTTAATCAACATAAATTATCTTACACAACATTGAATAATGCTTTACCTGTAGGTACAAAAGTTAGAGGAACAACTTCTAACGCCCTCGGTATTGTAATACAACACGATACAACGAACAAGTTTATTATTCTACACAGAGACGGTAAAGACTTCGGTCAGGGGGGTTCACAGTTCGCTGGTAACGAGATAATCAAAAATACATCCCAATCTACCACTTACTTTACGGCAACAAGTATAGAATTACATAAAACTCCTGAAATGATTGTATCGAACTCATCACAGTCAGTTAAGATCACACCAGACACAACAATCACATCAGCTAATCAGAAAATTAGTAATGGTGTAGAAGGTGGTGGTAGTACATACACAGTAGGTATATCAGGATTTACAGGTAGAGGTAGAAAACTCTCAGCAACTGATCCGAGTGAAGCTTACGATTCAGAGATGAGACAGAGAAAAGTCAACATTATCTCATCACCAATATTCACAGAGGCAACTACTCAACGAGGTAGAGTGTATCAGGCAGGTGTTAAACAGAT
>Ga0308019_10002392_pt1 | contig 10735 bp, 9 predicted proteins | sample Neamet284_FD_203135 | JGI IMG/M metagenome (GOLD analysis project Ga0308019, IMG submission 203135) | Marine microbial communities from water near the shore, Antarctic Ocean - #284 | ecosystem: Environmental > Aquatic > Marine > Unclassified | place: Southern Ocean | collected 2014-10-01
TTGATGCCGGTAAAATTTGGGTGAGAGCCTCTAAATCGCTGGTTGATGCCGGTTCACTGGCAGACTCCGGTAAAATTTGGGTGAGAGACTCCAAGTCAGGTGCTGGAGAAGTCGTGAGAGACTCCAAGTCCGGTGCTGCTGGAACCTGAGTTTCAACCGCATCCGACACTTCGGTTGTTTCGGTCGATTCGCTATCAGCAGGGAGTTCTGGAAGAGTTTCATGTTCCTCAAACATAACCCCTTGGTCTTGGCGGACTTCAACCAGTTCATCGACCGAATGAACATCGTCATCATTGACTTCAACTTCAAGTTCATGTTCAATCAATGCTGCTTCGGCTGGCGGTGCATCATCGTGGTTTTCAGTGAATGTTTTCACTGGAGTTTGACGTTCCATATCAAAGGCTGCAAAGGCATTGGAAACTTCACCGGTCGGTGGCGGTACTGCTCGAGCACGCTCTTCTGCCTTGCGTCGTTCGTACAAGGCTTGTTTTTCAAAGGTGGATTTTTCTTCAGCCATCTGTGCTTCAACAGCACGCCACATTCGAGTTTCTTCTTGCTTTTTGGAAATCGATTCTTCGCGCTCAATCTGAGCCTCGCTCGGCTTATCATAACGCTTCCAAAACCACCACGAGATTACAATGAGAATCACTGAAACAACTAGCCCAATCGCCAATGTTTTAACGAGGTCTGCCATGCTATCGCCTCATCATACCAGTTCTGCATCCAATGTAATTTGGGCCGGAGGAGACTTCTTCGAAAGATGTTCAAAGCCTGGAGCAATTTCGCCCAAAGCAACAACCAAATCATCATCGCCACCTGGTAACATTGAGATATCAACATCTGCACCTTTTGGAATGTTTCGATACAGTGGACGTCGAACGAGGTATTTGTTGAAGAGGATGAATAAGGTCGCAACAACACCCCAGAACAACAGAATAATCGATAAACCATGTGGATTACTTGGGTCCCAAACATTCTCTGTGTTGGCAATCATATCGGTGAAGTATGAAAACATGAGAACTGCAAACAGGATCGGGAATGCCAAATACATCAATAAATCCCACCATCGGCCAACATGCATATCGTTGTCGCCAGTGTTGATGAAATCATCACGGAAGGCTGAGACGCCAACACCAAGATAGCCTTTGAAACCAGGTGCAGCAAATCCTGCTTCGACTGAAGACTTCCATCGGTAATATCCATACTTCCAAATCGAGAAAGCGATAAACAGACCTGAGAACATCAGACCGTAGCCCCAAATGTGGTCTTGAACTTCTAAGAATTCAGGGAAAGCGACACCATTGCTGTCGAGTTTAACCCACATAATTGCTGAAGGAAGGCCGAACATGAACAAGGCTACACCGGTGAGGAGAACTGCCTTTCCACGTTGGTAACCGTGGTCGACGAAATTTCGGACACATAATTCGACGGTCGAAATCATAGAAGTCATCGCGGCAAAAGACAGCGCTAAAAAGAAGCCTGCCATCATGAACAGTGGACCAATTGGTGCAAACGGTGCGAGTGCGAATACTTCTGGCAAAGCGAGGAATGTGATGGCAGATGAGCCTCCCGTAACGGTAGCCAATGGGTCAGGATTGACGGCAAAGATGGCCGAGAGAACTGCAAGACCGGCGATAATCGAGATGCTGTTATTTGCCAATCCCATGGTGAAAGCATTGAGAACGGTATCCTCGTCTTTACTCATATAGACTGCATAGGTAATACACATACCCATTCCTGCGGAACAGGACCATGCCGATTGGGATAAACCATTAATCCATACTTCGGGCTCAAATAACATGTCAAAATCAACGGTGAACATGAACAGGGCTCCGTCAAGGGTGCCGTCTGAAAAGTCCATCCAAAGTGAAAGGAATAAAGTGAGGAACAATAAAGCAAACAAAGAGATCATCAGATAAAAGTTGACCTTCTCAATCGCTTTTGCGCCTTTCCAAATGGCCGCCAGAGTCAATACTATGACTAAGAATTGGAAGAAGATAACTTGGCCAGGATTTTGTATAAAGGCATTCCAAACTTCAGTTGTGTCGACGTCTTCGCCGTTCAACGCTCCGGTGATTCCAAGTTGGAAGTATTTGACAGTCCAACCAGAGACAACGGCATAATAGAAACCGATAGCGGTTGAAATCCATGCGGTCCAAAGACCCATCCAAGCGAATTTCTTTCCAGCGAAAATACGGAATGTTCCGATGGTTCCTGTTCGACTTCTCTTCCCCATTGCGTATTCTGCGATGACCAAAGGAATCGACCAAATAAACAGAAAAAACAGCCAAGGAACGAGGAATGTTCCACCGCCATTGGCGCCGACCATACGAGGGAATCGCCAAATGTTGCCGGTACCGATTGCGGCACCAATCGATGCAAAGATAAGGCCCATACGGCCATTGAATTGGTCTGATTGTTCTTCTTCTTCTGCCATTCAATACCCCTCCTCAATTGGTTGCCTCGTCTTCGGCAGATGCGGCTGCCAAATCGAGTTCTTCATCATCGGAAAGCATCATTCGCAAACAGACAGCGAGGCCGCCCCAAACAAATCCTGCAGTCAATGCAAACATGAACAGAGAGCCAAGAACGCTACCATACGCCGCTCGATAGGATAAATCCAATTCGAAATAATCGCCATCTGCAGGGTATTGATAGGAATCAGAACCTGAAAGCGTCGACACTGAAGCCTTGTAATGTAAGATTCCAGTCGCAGTTTCAGAAATTGGAATGAGGCCTCGAAGGATGGTCCCGTTGCCATTTGCTATCGAGCATGCCTCGTCAACAGCCATCACATCAACCGAGTCCCATGAAGTGGTTGACCATTCACGTGGACCGTAATCGCTTTGCAAACGGCTTGGTTTGACCATGCGCCATTGAATTTTTGAATTTGATTGACTGATTGGGAACTTCTTCGATACACAGACCTCGATTGGAATATCGCCCATGTCAGGGATGATGACATTTTCTGGCATTTGTAAGTAGTTTTGTTGAGAGATATTGGCAATAGCCAAATCTGCTTGCTCACGAGGATTATCGGCAATTTCAGCCATGTAGAAAGCCACTCCGAGGTTGCGTACTGCAATATGGTCAATATCGATTTCATTTTGGTGGAATGCAGTTCCGATTTCCATGGTGTAGCAATAGGAGCCATGCACACCGTAGTGCCAATCGCAGAAGTCACCTGTCGTTGGGTAAAGGTCACTTGATTGCATATTGGTGTATTGCGTCATCTCTGCCATTTCATCACCATGGTAGATGAGTTGTTCATGGTCATTCGATTGGCAACCAGTGCAGTGACCCCACGGATAGAGGACCAGTTCAGAGTAGGAATGAAAAGTGAGAGTTGCTTTGTATTCGGACTCGCCGTCGCCATTGTCGTCATTCATTTCGGTCATATCTTGGATAAAGCGTGTTTCTGGTTCTGAATTGCCACCAGCCCAATCTTCATCTGTCTCACCGTCATTATCGTCATCTTCGCCATCGACATTGTCTTCATTGATGAGGCCGTCACCATCGTTATCCTTGGTATCAAACGGCCCAGTATAGACGTCGTTATTGGAAATTCCAGCTCGTTCATCTTCCGCTGGCGTGCATGTTCCTGGAATAAGGGGGATTGTCGCGCCAAGAGGCCATCCCCATTCAAATTGGTAATTTCGATTAAGGTCGACACCGTCGCAATCTTCGTCAACTTCTTGAGTTAGATCTGGAAGAGGTTCAGGACCGTTGTTTCTCAAGTTCTTTCTCCATCCACCGGATGGGCAGGATTCCCAAGCAGGAGCAGGACAGAATACTTCTCTGTCGTAGATGTTTCCATCAACGTTGAGCATTGGAATAAGATAGATTTCTCGACTGTTGACTAAATCAGTAATCCATTGTTCACTGTAGTCTTCATCAACGCCCAAATCTCCAGCACCGCAAGGTGTGCCGTCGCCGTTTGAGTCTTGGAAACTGGCGTCCAAAGCAAGACAGTCTCCATCATCATCAAGGATGCCGTCTCCATTGTCATCGCCCCATCCATCTTCGTCGACTAGGCCATCACCGTCGTTATCATAGCCAATGTTATTGTACGAAAATGCAATGACTTCCATAACCATCAGTGGCGTCTCATAAGACATCCATTCTCGGGCGTGATGGTTTCCAACAATCATGATGTCAGGTCGGTCAGCATAATTTCCAGTGTCTCCAACGAATGGGTTATAATCGCCATCATCGACCTCTCCTGTAATTTTCAGCCAAGGTGTTGACTTCATGTAATGCCAGCCTTCGTAGGTATCTCCAGTCGTTGTTTCACCACGTGCATTCACGCCACCATTCAATCCTTCAAGGAATTGGAAAATATCTGGATTTTGTTCAGTTAAGAGAAGCATACGGTCCTTCATCGTTTCATATGAATGGTATTCTTTGAATTGAAGTTTAGCATCATTGGCTGAGGCCCATGGGAAAATCATGTTGATGTAATCGGCCGACCAGACGTCTTCGGGTGCAGTTCCCATCGGTTCTTCTTGGGCTACACTTGCATTGGCGATTGGTGCCACAAGTGAAAGCAAAAGTGGAAGTGCAATCAAGACTCCAAACGAAGGGCGGGTGCGGACAACTTTACCGTTCAACATCATGGTATCACTTGAGCCAAAACGCTCGACTTCTTGAAGCGTTCGCGCCGAAGGGTGTCCCCGTAGGGGACGGAAACAGGCGGAAGTGACCAATACAAGCACCTGTTGGAGAGTGTATGGGCAACCTGCTTAACCCCGATGCGAACTCGTTTTGGTCCGAACAGATCATCGGACTTAATTACCTCACAGTGTCCATTTTAGCCGGGATATTCTTGGCTGCCATCATGGTTCGATATACCATCATGTGGTTGGCGCCAAAGGTCTTGAAAAAAATTATTCGCTCCGATTCCATTCAATCGAAAGCAGTCAAAGAATCTGATAAGGCGCTTGGAACGGCTGGTGCCGCTGGCGTTTCCTTGTTTATTCTCACAGCACTCATCGACCTTCACAACACAGATAACAATGCTTTCATCCTTCCATCACTGCTTGAAGAAATGTTGCCAAATCTACTTCAATTTATCTTCGCATTCGCAATGGTTCTTTGGGCGTTTCGTTTGGTTTCCATTGTTCAAGATGTTGTCATGATATTCGACAAAGATGGCGAACTTGATGGGTCGGAAAAAACGCTGATTTCGGCCGTTGAAAGCCTGCTTCGATTCCTTATCATTGCGGTCGGTTCGGTCTTCATTGCAGATGCTTTAGGATTCAACCTGACCTCTTTAATCGCAGGTCTTGGTATCTCTGGATTGGCCTTGGCTTTGGCTGCAAAAGATACAATCTCCAATTTGTTTGGAGCCACGACCGTACTCTTAGACCGTCCTTTTACGGTCGGGGATTGGGTCATCGTCGATTCGGTCGAAGGCGAAGTTATGCAAATCACTCTGCGAACGACACTCATTCGAACTGCTGCTGATACCGTGGTCACTGTGCCGAATGCTAATTTGGTCAACACGCCAATCGAAAACTTTGGCAAGCGCCGTTGGCGCCGATGGAAGTCGTTGTTGCACCTCGACCTCAATTCAAACCCTGCTGATGTGGCTACATTCTGCGAGGGCGTTGTTGGACTCATCACAGCCTGTCCAATCACACTCAAGCACGAGAGTTCCTGGTGCCAAGTCTCCACTCTCTCAGTTCAATCAATTGACATCTCACTCAACATGTATTGGGATATTGCAGGTGGCGCTACAGAACGTGAAGAAAAAGAGAAACTTCTGCTCGGAATTATGCAAATCGCAAAGGATAAGAATTTGAAATTCTTCGACCCTCGGATGCTCAACAATTCTTGACTAATACGGCGCAGGGTCTTTGAAGCGGTAGATGGCATTAGCTGCCACTCCAACTCCAACACTCAAGATTGCCAAAATGTAACTTTGCTCGGGAGTGAGCGTTGCTAACTTCCATGCGAAAAAAGAGACGACGAGCCCTGTGATTCCAACCCATTGCCCAGACTTCCACATCCTGAGTGTCCCTAAATACGCCTGAAGTCGGGAGACTTCTCTCAGCCATTGTTCACATGCTTTGACTGTGACTTCATCTGCGAAAGCCTTGGCTTGAGCAAGTTCGAGAATCGTTGCATGATAACGCCATACCCAAGCCCCTCCACGAACGGTAGAAAGTGCAGAGCGATTCGACCATGACGCTGGAACTGAACGGCTCCAAGTCTCGAGCATGTTTTGGCGCTGCTGTTCATTTAAACTGTTTTTTCGAGCCCATTGATGTTCCAAAACCATCATTGAAGCAAGCGATGGAAGACGGTCTGGTTCGCACAAGAGATGTTCGCTTAAACTACGGCAAAGCGGTAGAAACATCCGCTTACCATCTACTTCCACAATTGAATCCAATGAGAGATGAAGTCGAGGTAATCCGAGTGTCGTGGAGGAATGAGGAGCCCTCCACATCGTTTTGGTTTTGAGTTGATCCTCGACCGCTTTCAGACGGTCGTTCCACCGACGTTCGGTGTTTGGTGTAGTGAATTGCTCAAGTGAAGAATGGATGGCACCAAGATGTTCGACCATTTCCAATGCCGTTGAATCTTCACCATCAAATGGAAGATGGCTGTGCATTGGATAGAGCAAGATTCGGTCGTTTTCATCAACGGCCCAGCCACCGATTGGTAGCAAAATATTGTGTTGTTTCAACGCCTTTTGCCACGGCTCATAACGCGCCAAACGAGAAACATCATCTCCTATATGGATAGGTTGAATGGTAGCAATTATCGTCTGATTCAGCAACAAAACAAGCCCTTGTGAAGAGGAAGAAAGTGATTCGACCGTTTCGATTTCATGATTCCACTCTCCCCAAACTGTTCCTTCTTCCCGTGTGATATTCCAGCCCTCTGGAACGAGAAAAGATTGGAAATCCCATAGGATGGTTCTGCCGTATGAAGTGCGGAGTAGACCGTCTTTCTGCGCTACTTCAAGGGGCGAAACTGCGATGCCTTTTGGCCACCATGCAGGTTCGTCCATGTTTATCCGAGGGTGCCGAGGTTCTCAAGTCTCGCCCCAATGTTGGAGTATAAGCAAGGGATGACATCATACCTCATGGATGTCACGCAAAGATAGAGGCGGAGTCAATGGGAATCTCGGAAAGGATGGGTGATGTACTTGGGCAAGTGGTCGAGTCGAAACTTCTCCGTGAAATCCAAGAGCATCCAATCAAAGTCAAACATCTTGCCATCATCATGGATGGAAATCGTCGATTTGCTTGGAAGAGTAATATCGCGACTGGAATCGGTCATCGAATCGGTAAAGAGAAACTCGAACGGGTACTGGATTGGACGCTTGAAATCGGCATTCCATGGTTGACCGTTTATGCACTCTCTACCGAGAACCTCAACCGTCCAAAGAAAGAACTTGAGACTCTGTTCAAGTTGTACGATGAAGGTTTGCGAGATATTGCCGACGACAAGCGTATCCATGAAAACAAAGTCAAGGTTCAAATCATTGGCCAACGAGAATTACTCCCGAAATATGTCAATGACGCCATTGATTATGCTGAACAAAAGACGGCTGATTACGACCAATTCGTCTTCACTGTGTGTCTTGCTTATGGAAGTCGAAAAGAGATGATTGATGCCATTCGTTCAATTGCAGAAGAACACGCTTCGGGTGAATTAAAACTTGAAGACATCGATGAAAAAGCCGTCTCTAAGCGCTTGTATACCGGTGATATGCCTGACCCTGACTTGGTGATTCGCACCAGTGGAGAAGAACGAATTTCGAACTTTTTATTATGGCAGATGGCCTACTCAGAACTCTACTTTTCCGATGTGTTCTGGCCTTCGTTCCAAAAGAAGGACCTCCTCAAAGCGATTCGCACATTCCAACATCGTCGTCGTCGTTACGGAGAGTGATTTCGTGACGGTCTGCGATGAGTGCAACGGTTGGCTTAACCCTGCATTGGCTGCTGATTCTATTGTTCGTCGCGGTGATGAAGTCCTTTTGATTAAGCGTAAATTCCCTCCAATGGCAGGCACATGGGCTTTTCCAGGCGGTTTTGTTGAGCAAGGTGAAGACCCAATGCATGCAGCAGTTCGTGAATTGAAAGAGGAAACCGGATTGGACGGTACAGCCCCGAAACTCTTGATGGTCATGGGTGACCCGCAACGAGACCCACGCAAACACATTGTCAGCATTGTCTACGAAGTTGAAGTCAGTGATGAACAACAACCGATTGCTGGAGACGATGCCGCTGATGCACGTTTCTGGCCCATAGATACACTTCTTTCAGGCGAAGTTGAATTTGCTGGAGACCATTTCACTCTTTTGCAAAACTGGCTCAATCGATGAGTTCTATCCGCAAGAATTCCGCTAATTGTTTGCGCGCATTTGGCCATGCTTCAGGTTCAAGCATATCTGTCAAATGTATACCTGTAAGGAATTGGGCTTGCAGGTCTTTCCACTCGTCTCCTTCACAGGATGATTTCCATCGGAAAAGTGGATAACCTTCTGATTCAAGGCGGTCGAGGAAACCTCGTTGAGCCTTACTGATGAGAAGTGTTGGTGTTCCGAGCAAAGCCGCTTCGCTGGCGAGCGTGACCGATTGCGTGATGACGCAGTCATGGGCTGCAAGTTCTCTATCGAGTGCCCATGCATCATCGGTGTATGCATCTTCATCAGCCAAGGTTGTCGACAAGCCATCGAAAACCTCATGTGGAATTTCAATCAATTCGTCATCGTCATGAATCCCACCACCAATCAAGCGACGAACAAGAACACGGGGTGGGTCACTTACGATAGAAGGGCGGATACTTGGGCGTAAATGTACATGGCCGTGTAAGCCATCTAAGCGATGAACGCGAACGCCATTGATGTGTTGGGAGAATCCACCATCAAGATCACTGCGCCAATGCGTAGGGAGCACAACATCGGTGGCTGCATTTCGAGCAAGCCTATGCGCAATGTGATTGACTTCGGTATCAGAAATGTACCAGCGCTCAACGATGGAGGAAAGGCGGCGGCGAAGAATTGGGGAGCGCCAAGCCTTCAATTCCAAAGGAGCACCAATGGAAACTATTCGTTCGATTGGCCTTCCTTGCTGATTACATTGGCGTAAGAACCGATGGCTTGAACCCCAGCGCATCAATGCTTTTCTTCGTATTTGGAGTCTAGATATTCCTTCACCAACTGGGCGTTCAACCCAATGCGTTTGACGACGAGATATATGGCCGTCTCCAGCCTTCAGCAGATTCGCAACTTCCTTTCGTTGGGTAGCAATAATGACATCGTCACTTTGGCCGGCTCGTAAAAATGGTGCAAGCAGACGAATATGCGCCGGATGGTCGAAAACCCAACATGTGCGCATGGCCCTGCCTGTAACCAACTCACCCTCAATGCATCGCTTTATTGCGAGAGGTTAAGACCGCGAACCTCAAGGCATCATCATGGAGAAAGAAAGCATCGAATTGGCAGGTGCCAGCAAGTATGGGCCGTATTCAGCCGGTGTCAGAGCCAATGGAATCATTTGGTTGTCAGGTCAAATCGCCGTTGAAGCAGGCGACGATGTGAAATCTCAAACCCAAGGTGCATTGGATAAAATCGATGCATTACTTGCATCAGCTCAACTGTCGAAACACAATTTATGCTTCGCACAAGTACTGTTAGCAGATATCAATGACTTTGCTGCTATGAATGAAATCTACGGCGCTTGGGTCGAGGATATCGAAATCAGACCTGCACGTGCCGCATTTGCTGCTGCTGCTTTACCTGCTGGTGCATTGGTTGAAATTGTCGTTCAAGGCGCATGCCGAACTGCATTCTGAGGTGTTTTTATGCCTGGCTCTCCGTATTTGGCTGAGCCACCAAAGAAATTGACAACATGGCGAAGAGTGCTCATGTTCTCTATTCCAAGCGTTTTGGCTTCTGTCTATCTTGCAGTCATGTTTGATGTCGTACTCGAGATGATGATTGTGTTCACTGCATTCTTTACGCTCAGTGCAGTAATGAGAAAATAACACAGCATCGGTATCCTTGAAAGGGACAAGCGGGTGGCATTTACATGGACGAATGGCCGGTTCAATGTTTCAAAGCCTACGATATTCGCGGACTTGCATACGGTGATGGAACTGGAGAATTGACTCCGGTCTTTGCCTACCGACTTGGTCGAGCAATGGCGACTTACCTCGATTGCAGCACCTTTGCAGTTGGACGAGACATCCGACATTCATCTCCCGCATTGGCCGATGAATTGATGCGAGGTTTAGTTGAAGGTGGCGTTAAAGTTCTCGATTTAGGAATTGTTTCAACCGGTTGCGTTTACCACGCCTGTTGGACTTTACCTGTTGATGGTGGCGTGATGGTGACTGCAAGTCACTTGTCTATGCCGACCCATAACGGCTTCAAAATGTGCCGAGGTACCTTGCCTCTTGCTGGTGAAGAAATTCAAGAATTGAAAGATGTCTTCCTTGAAGGAGAATTCAGAGAAGGTGCAGGCGAAATCGTTGACACCCCACACTTGGATACCTATCTTGATGCCATCATTGCCTCAACTGGACCGCTTGCTCGACCTGTTAAGGTCGCTGTTGATTGTGGAAACGCTGTTCCTGGTCCTGCTATGAGCACATTACTCGACCGTATGGGATGTGAGCATGTTGACTTGTTTTGCGATTGGGATGCAACCGAACCAAACCACGGAGCTGACCCAACTCGTCCAAAGAATATGGTTGACTTAGGTGCAGCCGTTGT
>Ga0308019_10002400_pt1 | contig 10710 bp, 12 predicted proteins | sample Neamet284_FD_203135 | JGI IMG/M metagenome (GOLD analysis project Ga0308019, IMG submission 203135) | Marine microbial communities from water near the shore, Antarctic Ocean - #284 | ecosystem: Environmental > Aquatic > Marine > Unclassified | place: Southern Ocean | collected 2014-10-01
TTACTTGGAAATACGTATGAATTAATTGGAATATCTTTAGCTTTTCTTCTTTCTACTACCTCATATTCTCTTTATCTATTTTTTATATCAAAAAAAATTATGTAAATTTAAAAAATTTTATTATAGAAATTACTACTGATTTTATAAAATATTAATTTATTTTAATTTTTATCTTTTTTTAAAGATATTTCATATCCTTCATTTGAAGCAAATTTCATATTTTTCTCAAAATTTTTTGGATATTTTTTATATAGTAAAATAATATCATTTAACAAAAAATTTGATTTTATAGGTAATAATTTTGAAAAAATATACTTAATTATTGATAGATCTTCTTTATGATCTACAACTAATCTCATCTTATTATCTAGGTTTTCTTTATTTTTAATTTTTAAAATTCTAAATTTATTTTCATTTTTCCAAATAAATGGTGTCACATGTTCTCTTTCAGATTTTAATTTGGCATTTTTCCATGCTTTTTCTAATGAATTTATGGAAAAACATTCTGTATCTAGACCTTTAGGATATGAATTATCATCTGTAGCAATATAATCATATTTGTGCGTAAGAAATTTTCTAATTACTGTATTAATTATTTTATAATCAATTAGAGGACAATCTGCAGTAATTCTTACTATTATATCTCCTTGAAATTTTTTTGCAGTTTTATAATATCTATCCAACACATCATATTTCTTACCTTTAAAATATTTTACATTACATTGTTTAGATATTTCAATTATTGGCTTGTCAATATTTCTTTTAGTTGTACTTACTATGATTTCATCACAATTTACTTTTTTTAATCTAGTAATTACCCACCATAAAAGTGGTTTTCCATTAATTTTTGCTAGCACTTTTTTTGGAAATCGTTTTGAATCTGTACGTGCTTGAATTATTAAAATAATTTTTTGTTGTTTCATTTCTAAAACGAATTCACCATTTTAATAACATATTCAATATTTTTTTTGGTTAAATTAGTATGCATGGGTAGGGTAATTATTTTTTTACTTATTTCTTCTGTAACTGGTAATTTTATTTTTGTTTTGTATAAGCTCATTTTATGTGCAGGTTGATAATGTATTCCTGTTTCTATATTTTTTGAATATAAAAAATCTCTTAATTTATCACGTTTTTCTGATAGAATCCAATAAAGATGATAACTACATCCTTTCACTAATGGCATTTTTTTTACAAGATTTATTTGATTAAAATATTTTTTTGCAATTAAATATCTTTTTTTATTCATAGATTCTAATTTTTTAAGTTGAATTATTCCAATTGATGCTGATATCTCATCCATATAGAAATTATGCCCTAGTCTAGGAACATCATATTTTACATCTTTTCTATCGTCAATTCCACACCATCTAAGTGATTTACTTATTTTTTCATATTTTTTATAATTTTTTAAATTAATTGTTACTGCACCACCTTTTGGCATTGCAAGATTTTTTACTGGATGAAAACTAAAGCAAACACAATCTGCTTCTGAACCAATTTTTTGTTTATTAATTTTAGCACCACATGCATGTGCTGCATCTGTAATTAACAATAAATTATTATTTTTTGCAATTTTTTTAATACTTTTAATATTAATTGGTAATCCTGCAAAATGCACTGGTAAAATCATTTTAGTCTTTTTTGTAATTTTTTTTTCTATATCTATTGGATCTAAATTTAATGTTTCAGGTTCAATATCTACAAAAATTGGCTTTGCACCATTAAAAACTATTGAATTAATTGTTGAAATAAATGTGAATGATGGAACTAATACTTCTTTATTTTTTAAATCAAATAAACTTAAAGCTAACTCTAATGCTGATGATCCACTATCTACTGCAATACAAGTTTTTGAATTTGTCTCTTTTTGAAAATATTTTTCAAATTTTCCTACATTGTTAATTCCACTTCCTGATGCCCAATTACCAGTTTTTATTGTATTAACTGCAGCACTAATTTCTTTATTATTAAAATCAGGTGAAAATAATTTGATTATTTTTATCTCTCCCCATTGTTAGTAAATAATTTTAAATTATATTTATTACTACTTATTATTGATTAAATATTCATGAAAGGCACTATTTTACAACCAACTTTTTTACCTTGGTTGGGATATTTTGAAATGATTCACTCTTCAGATATTTTTGTAGTTTTTGATAATGTTCAATTTGTAAAAAAATCGTGGCAACAAAGGAATAAAATTAAAACTGCTAATGAAATTACTACTTTAACTGTACCTATAAAAAAAACTTCAAGATCTACTTATATTAATAATATCAAAATTTCTTACGACCATGGAAATCCTTTAGAAAAGCATTGGTCTACAATTGAATTTGCATATAAAAAATCACCCTATTTTAAAAATTATAGTGACATTTTTGAATCAATTTTTAAACAGCAACATTCTACCCTTCTAGATCTTAACATGAATTTAATTCAAAATATCTGTAAGATATTAAAAATTAATACTAAAATTGTATTTGCATCTCATTTTATGGATCATTTTTTAAAAAATAATAAAACTGAAAATATTATTGAATTATGTAATTCTGTTGGAATAGATTATTTGTATGATGCTAAGGGGGCTTCATCTTTTATTGAATTATCAAAATTTGAAGATAATAATATAAAAATTGAATTTCAAGAATATAAACATCCAGTTTATTCTCAAATGTGGGGAAATTTTGTTAGTCATTTATCTACTTTAGATTTAATTTTTAATGAAGGTGAAAATAGTTTAGATGTTATTTTGAATAAAAAATAATTTTAATTTATTTATTTTCTAAACTTAAAATTAATGAATCAATTAATTTACCATTAATTTCTACATGATTTTTTAAAGTATTTTTATTTTTAAATCCAAATTTTTTAAGAATTTCAATTGTTTTAGGTCTAGTATTATAAGTCTCAGTAACTAATTGTTTAAATTTTATATTATCAAATGCTATTTGAGTAATAATTTTAAGAAATTTTGAAAAATCTTTAAAATATAGTTCAAAATTATTCGCTCTACTTGTTTCATTTAAAAACGATAATTCTGCACTTTTTTGTTCCCAATCTATGTGAACTAAACCTCCATACCCTATACACTGACTTTTTAATAGAACGCTAAAAAGAATTTGTTCTGGATTATTTTTGTAAAAATCTTTTTTCAGAATTTTTTCATAATATTCTTGTTGTTCCTTTTCAGATATAACTTTTTTTTGCCTTAATACATCAATTTGTGAATTTCTCCAATTTCTTATAGATTGAATATCTTCTTCTCTAATTGGAATTAATACATAATTTTGAAGACTAAATTTTTGAATATCTAAACAATTGTATTTATTCATATTAAATTATTTTATTCATAGAATATTATATTTATATTTCATCTTTTTTTATAATTTATTTATACTATAAACTGATGAATATGTTCTAATAATACTTTATTTTTTTTATAACAGTGATTTTATGGTTTTAGATAATACTTTTAAAAAAAAGAAAATCTATCAATATGATACTACTTTCTTACCTTCTTCATTTGTTGAAATTAAAAAAATTTTTTCATCAGGACAATTATCTATTGGAAATTATCAAGAAAAATTAAAAAATCAATTAAAAAAAATTACTGATTCTAAATATGTTTTTTTAACTAATTCTGGTACTACTGGTTTGCATCTTTCTTTACTTGCAGTTGGTGCAAGTAAAAATAATGATGTAATTTTACCATCTTATTTATGTGAAGAAGTACTTAACGCCGTAAAATATACTCAAGCAAACCCTAAATTTGTTGATATTAATTCAACAAATTATTCTATAGATTTGTTAAAAGTAAAAAAATCTATTACAAAAAAAACATGCGCAATAATTGTACCGTACCAATATGGTGATTTAGTTGATATAGAAATTCTAAAAAATTCTAAAATTCCTATTATTGAAGATATTTGTCATTGTACTGGTGGAAAAATACTCCAAAAACATCTGGGTAGTTTTGGTTCTATTGGAATGACATCTTTTAATGACAGAAAATTTCTTGATGGGGGTTATGGTGGTGCTGTATTTACAAATAATTCTGTGTATGCTAAAAAAATTGAATCTTTTTTAACCTTGTCTAAAAATAAAAAATATAAAACAAATTATAATTATTTTATTCCAAATTTAACTTCATATATTATTCTTGAAAAATCAAAAAAATTAAATCAAGATATTATAAAAAGACGTAAAATTGCAGATTATTATTTAAAATCTTTTCAAAATACTAATCTAAAAATTAGATATGAGTCATTAAAAAATTCATTTTTTTATAGGTTTATGATTGATGTTCCAAATAATAAACATAATTTTATCAAAAAAATGATGTCGTTAGGAATTGTTTGTGGTGTCGGTGTAGATTTTCCATTACATAAAATGTATGGATCAAAAGTAAGTTTACCTAATACTGATCTTGCAGTACAAAATAGTGTTGCATTGCCGATTCGTCCTAATTTAACAAATTTAGAATTAATGAAAATTACTACTGCAGTAAAAAAATGTATTAATTTTTGAGTAACTAATTTTTATTAGACTAAAAATTATGTTTTACGTGTCTAAAATTAAAACAATTGCTGAAATTGGTTCTAATTGGAATGGTGATAATAATTTAGCAAAAAAAATTATTAGTTTAGCAAAAAGTTCTGGTTTAGATTATGTTAAATTTCAAATGTGGCGTGCTAATGATTTGTATAATGATAAACATCCTGATTGGAAATATATCAAAAAATCTGAATTAACGCCTAATTCTGCAAAAATTATGAAGAGACATGCTGATAAAATTGGTATTGATTGTTTTTGGAGTGTTTTTTATCCTGAATCTGTAGATTATTTGGAAAGTCTTAATGTTAAATTATATAAAATTGCTTCAATTACTTCTGCATTAAAACACAAGTATGCTAGAGAAACATTAGAAAAAGTTGCTGAAACAAAAAAACCTGTAATAATTAGTATGGGACTGGGTGGTGATATTAAATTAATTAACAAAATCTTTAAAAATAATTCAAAAATTTTCTTATATTGTATTTCTGATTATCCCACTAAAATTAAGAAAATTGATTTTAAGAATTTTCAAAAATTTGATGGATTTTCTGATCATACTGAAGGGAACTTGGCTCCTCTTCTTTTTGCATTAAAATCTAAAAATCAAACTTCAATTAAATATTTGGAAAAACATATTTCTGTAGATGAATCAGTTGGTCCGGATAAACCTTTTTCCATATCATTGGATCAATATTCAGATTTAATTAAAGATATAAAAAATGTAAAATTTTCAAATTTTTAAAAATTATTCTGTTTCTAATATTCTATTTTTGAGCTCATCGTGGGGGATTCTTTGTACCATGTCTGATGAATATTTTTTTAATTTTGTTATTTCTTTTATACCTGAATAATTTTCTTTTATCTTATTTGTATCCATAAATGGACTAAATAATACATATTTGTCCGTTAAATCCCATGCATATCTCATTTCATCATCACCAATTAACGTTTCATGCATTTTTTCACCTGGTCTAATGCCTGTAATGGTAAAACCTGTATCTCCATACAAATCAGATATTGCATTTTTTACATCCATTACTGAGTATGCTCTTAACTTGGGGATAAAAATTTCTGAACCTGTACCCTGTTTTGCTGAATCTAAAATAAAATCAAGAGCTTCATTCATTGTTATGCTAAACCTTGTCATTTCAGGATCAGTAATTTTTAATTCTTTTTTTAATTTAGATAATGCAATAAATTTTGGAACTATAGAATTACTACTACTTAGCACATTACCATAACGTAATGAAATAAATTTTGTTCTATGTTTTGCTGGATTCAAAAAATTATTTGATGTAATAAATAATTTTTCCATTAATTGTTTTGTAGCGCCATATGCATTAAGAGGTGATACTGCCTTATCTGTTCCAATTCCGATTACTCTTTCCACATTTTGCTTAATTGATGCATCAATAAGATTTTGTGTTCCAATAATGTTAGTTTTAATTCCTTCAAACGGATTATACTCAATTAAAGGAACATGTTTTAATGCTGCTGCATGAAAAACAATATCAATATCTTCTAATGCTCTTTCTAATCTTGGCAAATCTCTAATATCTCCAATTAAAAATCTAAGTTTTTCATTTTCAAATTTTGATTCCATTTCAACTTGTTTAGATTCATTTCTACTAAAAATTCGGATACTGTCTACATCAAGTTTTAAAAGACGTTCAGTAAGTGCTTGACCCAACGAACCTGTTCCACCTGTAATTAGAATTTTTTTCCCTTCAAACATAATTAAAATTTTGATTGCTACCTATTAAATCAAATGTTAATGAATTACTAAAAAAATTACTTTATAACTATTTAATATAATTTTCTTCTTCCAAATTGTGTAGACATTATTAAATCTACAATCTCTCTTAATGCACCATTTCCACCAAATGATTTACAATGATAATCTGCAATTTTGATTGCATCTTTAATTCCATCTTTCGGGGTTGCAGAAAAACCAATTTTTTTCATTAATTCTAAATCATTTACATCATCACCAATAAATGCAATTTCATTTGGTTTTACTACAAATTTTTTACAAATTTTATCGACAATCTCTTCTTTTTTCTTAATTCCTTCTAAAACTAAAGAGATATTCATTTTTTTAGCCCATTTTCTAATAATCAAGTTTTTTTCTTTTGTAACAATTACGGTGGGGATTTTATTTCTTAATAAAATATTCACCCCCATTCCATCTCTTGCATAAAATCTTTTCATCATATCCCCATTCTTAGTGTAATACATCCCACCATCTGTAAGTACGCCATCAACATCAGTTAGTACCACTTTGATTTTTTTACATTTTTTGTTAATTATTGAATTCAATAATTTTTATTAGATTTTATTGATATTATTAGTTTTTATTTTATATGATAATTAAATAATAATATAAATAAATCAATTTCCTCTCATAATTCAATGAATAATCGAATACTTTTTTGGATTAGTGGAGATTTACTAACATTTTGCTTAGCTCATTATATGCAAAAAAATAACATTGGAGACTTTTATTCAATAACTGATATTACAAATAAACCAAAAATTTTTTTTAAAGAACAAACTTTTGTAAATTTTTTAAATAATTGGTTTTATCATGATCATATTCATATTAATAAAAATCCTGATGTAAATTATCTTAAAAATTTTCAAAAAAAATATAATATTGATTTAATGGAACTTGGAAAAAATGATAGGATTTTAAATAAATATAATGAATATCATGATTTTTCAAAAGATGAAATTGAATCTATTCTTGAAAATGAATGTAAGTTATTTGAAATGATTTTAGATGAAGTAAATCCTGATTATTTTATAACTGGTGAAACTGCATTACAACCAAATCATCTATTTTCTTTAATGTGCAAAGCTAAAGGTATCAAAGTTCTTATGTTAAATCATGGAAATTGGAAAAATTTCTGTTATATTTCTGAAACACGTCATAAATTAGATGGTTTTAAGAAGCTTAGTTCTGATAACGATGAAAAAATAGATTTTAATTATTTACAGAATCTTTGGAATAAAAATAAAGTTTCTACATATCATTCAAAATATTTTAAACAAGTTAGAAATTCTAAAATTTCTTTTTTACGTGCTGGATTAAATTTTTTACTTTCTAAAAATGAAAATATTAAAACACATTATAGTTATTTTGGTCGAACAAAATTTAAAGTTTTATGTACTGAAATTAAAAATTTAATTAAGAAAAGACAACGTGAAAGTTTTATTGAATCTAATTTAATTAAAAAATTTAATTTTAAAAAACCTTTTTTATATTTGCCTTTACATCAAGAACCTGAAAGATCATTGTTAATTGCTGCACCTAAATTTTCTAATCAAATAAAAACAATTAGAGAGGTAATGAAAAATCTCCCTGAAAATTATGAGTTATATGTTAAGGAGCATCCTACTCAAGGCCCTTCTAGAGGTTGGAGAGAAATTTCTTTTTATCAAGAAATTATTGATATGCCAAATGTAAAATTATTTCATCCAAATTTTGATTCAAAAATTTTATTACAAAATTGTAATTTAGTTATTTCAGTTGGTGGCACATCCAGTTTTGAAGCTTCTTTTTTTGCTAAACCTTCTATAATATTTGCTGATTTAGGATATTCCATAATACCTAGTATTAAAAAATTAAATTCTTATGATGAATTAAAATCTGGAATTGTCGATAGTTTAAAAAATTCAGTAAATCCTAATTATGTTAATAATTATATTAAATCTCTTGAGAATAATTCCTTTATTTTTAAATTTATGAATTTTGAAGAAGATTATCAAAATTGGTTTTATGTGAATGGAAATACCGTTGATGTTTTACTTACTAATGAAAAAATGGAAAAATTTCTTTCTGATAATAATGATAAATTAGAAAATTTATCATTAGAATTTATTAAAAAAATTCAACAATTAGATTAATAAAACTATGAGTCTGTAGATATCTTAATTAATCATTTTTATTGTTTTTAGATATGTTATCTAAAACTGAAATTATTGAAGGTATAAACAAAGATTTTCTATTAAGTTCAGAATTAATTAAAAAATCTGTTTTCTTATCCGATCAAATCTATGAAGTAATAGATAAAATATCTGCTGCATTGGAGTCTGGAAATAAAATTGTACTTTTTGGAAACGGTGGAAGTGCAACTGATGCACAACATATTGCAACTGAATTTTTAGGTAGATTTAAAATTGAAAGAAATAGTATTCCTGCTATTTGTCTAACTGATAATACTTCATTAGTTACTGCATTACTAAATGATTATTCAAGTGATGTAATTTTTAGTAGACAATGCTCATCACTAATTTCAAAAAATGATGTTGTTATTGCAATTTCTACTAGTGGAAATTCTGAAAATGTTCGTCTTGGTTTAATAGAGGCTAAAAAATGTGGTGCCTATTGTATTGGATTATTAGGCAATAATGGTGGTAAAATTAAAAATTTGACTGATATTTCTATAGTTGTTCCATCTACCGATACTGCAAAAATTCAAGAAGTTCATAGAGTAATTTATCATATAGTATGTGATCATGTTGAACAATTATTGAAATGAGGAAAAAAATGGAAAATATTTTTTCAGTCAAAAATAAAGTTATAATTATTACTGGTGGTGCTGGTGATATTGGTTTTAAATTATTAAAAGATCTTCATAATTCAAATGCTATTGTATATGGTTTAGATATTAATATAGATATTAAACAAAAAAAATTATTTAAAAATAATTTATTTCAATGTGATCTTACTAAAAATATTCAAGTTGAAAAAATATTTAAAAATATTTTTTTAAAACATAAAAAAATTGATGTATTGATCAATGCAGTAGGAGTTTCAAGTTCTCATATCACATCTACTTCAATTGATCCTGAAACAGCACAAAAATGGCAAAATACTTTTGATGTAAATCTTAATTCTGCATATTATTCTTGTATGTCTGCTATTAAATATATGAAAAAAAATAAACATGGTTCAATAATAAATATTACAAGTATTAATGCTGAATTGGGATTTCCTTCAAACCCTTCTTACATTGCTTCTAAGGGTGCATTGAAAATGTTATCTAAGTCCCTTGCAAAAGATTATGGAAAATATGGAATACGTGTAAATAATTTGGGTCCTGGATATATAATTACAAAGATGACAAAAAAATCATATAATGATAAAAAATCTAATTTATTAAGAAAAAAACATACTTTACTAAATCGATGGGGAACACCTGATGATTTAGTTGGCCCAATAATCTTTCTTGCTTCAGAAAGTTCAAAATATGTAACAGGTCATGATCTTTACGTTGATGGTGGTTGGTTAGCTAATGGGCTAATCGAGTGAGTTTGATATTTTAATGAAACCAATTTGTATTATTCCTGCTCGTGCTGGTTCAAAAGGTGTAAAAGGCAAAAATATTCGAAAATTAAATGGAAAACCATTGATTAGTTATGCAATCGAATCTGCATTAAATTCGAACCTATTTAGTCATGTTTTTGTTTCAACTGAGGATCCAAAAATTTCTAAAATATCTAAAAAATATGGTGCTGAAATCCCATTTTTAAGACCAAAAAATTTAGCTAAAGATAACTCTGATATTATTGATACACTGTATTATACCATAAAAAAACTTGAAATTAATTATACTTTTAATTCTGTTATGTTGCGTGATTGTACATGTCCATTTATTGATTATAACGATATGAAAAAATTAATTAATTTATTTAAAAAAACTAATTGTGATAGTGTTTACTCTGGAGTACTTGCACATCCAAACCCCTATTTCGGTATGGGTGAATTAAATTTAAAACAATATCTTTTCACTCCAAAGAAAACAAAAAAAATTCTTTATAGAAGACAGGATGCACCAAAAGTATACAATTTAGATGGCATTGTTTTATTCAATTCTAAAAATTTTATGAAAGAAAAAGTTTTATTAACAAATAAATCTAAAATTGTTGAAATAACAAAAGAACATGGTCATATGATTGATTTTGAATTTGATTTTAATGTAGCAGAATTATTAATGAAAAATAATCCTATTAATTATTAATATTTTTATAAATTTCTCAATTTTTTCATTACTGGAATTTCTGATGGCCAAACTTTTTTTATTCCATCACCTAAAATCAGTTCTATTCTTTTTATGTCTCTAACTAATCTGTTTAATCCTTGGGGTT
>Ga0308019_10002405_pt1 | contig 10705 bp, 9 predicted proteins | sample Neamet284_FD_203135 | JGI IMG/M metagenome (GOLD analysis project Ga0308019, IMG submission 203135) | Marine microbial communities from water near the shore, Antarctic Ocean - #284 | ecosystem: Environmental > Aquatic > Marine > Unclassified | place: Southern Ocean | collected 2014-10-01
TATTCAAATTTGTTTTTTAATGATTAAATCTAAATAATTAATCTTTCCTATTATATTTCCACCACCATGGATAAGAACACTAATAAATCATGAGGTAATCATTTTACGAGCTAAAGTAATATTAAATATTGTAAAGATTAATTGACCAACAGATAATCCAATAAAAAGCGGCATAATAGTATTAGTACTATTCGGATCTAATGTGAAGATTGTGTAAACATGTATAACAACAATTAATCCAGCCACGGCTGAAGTTATACCTGATACCGAAGAATTTATATATTTACCAATTGATATTGCACTAGCGTAGGTTTGAACACCACCCCAGTTGATACCTCCAAATAAAATTATTAATCCCATTTTTAGAGTATATGAGTTAGTTGCTACTAAGGGATCACTCCAAATAATAAAATAATCAATTGACCAGGCAAAAAGATAACCAATTGATCCAATAATAATAAAAAAAGTACCTAAACTTAATAAAGCATTCTCTTTTTCTTTTTGAAGGACAGAATTAAGTGAATAAATACCGAAGATAGTAAAAGTAATACCCATTGAACTTAAAAGTGGATAAAGAAGACTATTATTTCCATTTAATACTTCATTCGCGAAAAAAGAAAAAATTTGCGTACCCTCTTCTGGAGTACCACCTAAAGTAATTTGCAAGAAAAAAGGAATAAACGATAGTAATGAGCCTATTATTAGACAAAAACCACCTAATTTTTTGATCGATAGATTATTCATTTCATATCCTATGTTAATTGTTTTAAAAAGTTCATACAATGTTTAAATCTATCAATTAATAACATAAAATTTCAAATATAATTAAAACTTTAAAACTGAATAAATAATAAATTTATTATCAAAATTTGAACTAATTAATACTATTCTAAATGTTTTTAAAAATTAAAAAAATACCAATTGTATCCTGGTCTTCAACAAAACCTTTAAATTTCAAACCTAGACTAAAAACTTTTCTTTTTCTTTGTTTAGGTCTTATTATGTTTGGATTTGGTTCATCTTTACTTATTCATGCTATGATTGGAAATAGTCCATGGGTAGTTCTTGCTGAAGGATTATCAATTAAATTTAAATGGTCAATTGGTTTTTCAACATTTATGTGCAGTATATTGGTATTGTCGTCATGGTTTCCTTTAGGTCAAAAACCTGGATTAGGTACAATAATGAATATTCTTATCATAGCTGGAGTTTTAGACCTATCGATGTATCTATTTGACTTTTCATCTAATATTTTTTTCATTAATCTTTTAACTTCGTCATTAGGTGTTATAATTGTAGGAATAGGAAGTGGAATATATTTAATAGCTAATCTAGGTCCTGGACCAAGAGATGGGTTAATGACGGGACTACAAAAAGTTACGGGTTATCCTATAGCCTGGATTAGAGCCTTAATTGAAATATCTGTAGTATTAATGGGATGGATGCTCGGAGGTACTATAGGTATAGGGACTTTTCTTTTTGCCTTTGGAATTGGTCCAGCCGTTGCCTTTGGTCTGTATTTAATAAATACATTATCAATGAGAATTGACTAATTAATATTCATATAAATATTAACATAAACTTATTGATTATTATTTATTTAATAGTTTTTGCAACTTCTTTATAAGCTTGACGGAATGGGACTCCATTTTTTACTAGATCATAGACCTTAGCTGTTGCGTATAATTCTTCAGTCATAGCTTCAGAACATTTAAGCTTATTAACCTTCAAGTTTGATAATAAAGATATGTTTACGGATAAACAGTCAACGGCTAACTTCAAACCTTTCATTACTGGTTCTTTGGATAACTGAATATCTCTATTATACCCAGAGATTAGATTTGATGATAAAGATTTTACTTGTGCTTCATAACCCAACATAATATGATAGCTACCTCTAAGTAATTCTAAAATATCTGGATTATTTTTTTGTGGCATAATGGAACTACCTGTGCAAAAACTTTCAGGAAGTGAAAAATACCCAAATTCTTTCATTGAAAATTGAATAACATCAGAACATAATCGATTTATTGTTAATAATATTTGACTAAGACTCTGCAATATAGATATTTCAAATTTTCCTCTACTGATTTGACAATATATTGGATTACCCTGAACTTTTTTAAAATTCAATTCTTTAGCCGTCATTTTTCTATCAATATCTATTGGGACTCCAAAACCTGCCGCTGATCCCAAAGGTGATTGATCGATTAGACTATTAACTGTTTCAAGTATAATCAAATCATCTTTCATACTTTCTATATACGCATCAGCCCAAAGTGGCATTGATGAAGGCATAGCTTTCTGCATATGTGTATATCCAGGAAAAATCACTTCATTATTATCATTCGAAAAACTTTCTAAAGCTTTTATCCAATTTTTACTTAGAGAGTTAATTTTAGATAATTCATCTTTATAAAATAACCTAAGAGCTGTTAGTACTTGATCATTCCTCGATCTAGCAGTATGAACTTTTTCACCAACATTGTTCAACTTTTTTACCAAAAAATTCTCAATTGCAGTGTGGCAATCTTCCTCTGATTTTAATATTTTAAATTTCCCATTTTTGTGTAAATAAATAATTTCATCAAGAGTCTTATCAATCGTTTTTTGTTCAATTTTATTAATATAACCCATTTTCAATAACATTTTCACATGCGCTTTAGAGGCAATACAATCATAAGGGACTAATACCATATCTAATTGGTAATCATTACCTACTGTAAATGACTCTACCTTTTTATCAATTTCTACTCCTTTATCCCAAAGTTTATTCATCAATTTAACCCTTTCGCCATTTATACGGATTCTTACGATTAAGAACTATAGAATGTGCTTTTAATCGAATCGAATTAATATTAATAAAGCCTTTTGAATCTTCGGCATTAAATCCACCTTCAATATCCATGCTAGATATATCTTGGTCATAAAGTGAAGTAGGAGATTCTCGACCTATCGATATGATATTTCCTTTAATCAAAGCTAATCGAACACTGCCGCTTACTGCTTCTTGACTTTTATTTATAGATGTTAATAAAAAATCCATCTCGGGAGAGAACCAATAACCATTATAAATTAATTGAGAAAATTTTGGGATTAACATATCACGGATATGCATTACTTCTTTATCCATAGCGATACCTTCAATATCTCTATGAGCCTCCCATAATATAGTAGCTCCAGGTGATTCGTAGACTCCTCTTGATTTAATACCTATAAATCTATTTTCAACCATATCCACCCTACCAATTCCATGCTTACCACCTAATTCATTTAAATAAATATAAAGATCAAGCGGATCAGTTTTCGAAACACCGTCCTTAAAATTAATTACAGATACTGGAATTCCATTTTCAAAAACAACTTCAATGATTGTCTCAGTCTCAGGTGCATTTGATATACTATTTGTCCTTGAAAAAATAGATTCATCTGGTCGAACAGATGGATCTTCCAAAATTCCAGCCTCATGACTAATATGCATAAGGTTTTCATCTTCACTATAAGACTTATCTTTAGTTGCCGTCACTGGAATATTCCATTCTTCAGCATATTTTAAAAGGTCATTTCTCCCTTTAAACATTTCTAAAAAAGTTTTATCCTTCCAAGGAGATAAAACTTTAATTTTAGAATCTAAAGCAAAATAAGCTAATTCAAATCTTACTTGATCATTACCTTTACCTGTAGATCCATGAGAAACAATACGTGCATTTTCTTTATGTGCTATTTCAATTTGTCTTTTTGCTAATACTGGTCTCGCTAGTGAAGTTCCCAAAAGATACCTTCCTTCATAAAGAGCATTCCCTTGCAAAGCCGGATAAATATAGTCAACAATAAATTCTTTCTTTAGATCTTCAATGTAAACTTTTGTAGCGCCTAAATTAACAGCTTTATCTTTTACTTTATTAAAGTCATCTTTCTGTCCTACATCTCCAATAAAGCAGATGACATCATAACCTTCATTAACCAACCATTTAAGAATGATTGAAGTGTCTAACCCACCACTATAGGCAAGTACTATTTTTTCTTTTTTCATAATATTTCTTTCAAAAAAAAAGCCTTCCGGAATCCGGAAGGCTTTTATCAAAGTTTAAGTTTAAAATGACTTGATACTAGACTTTAACGGATCCCTCCAATAAATTAAATTGGCGTCGTAAGAAAGAACTAATGTATAGTCGACTTGTCATATTACTGTGAAAATTAAATTAAATGATCATTGAAAACAATGTTTAATATGGGAATATGATTTATTGAATATTTTACTTATCAAGCTGTGTATTATTTAATTCTTTTTTATCATTCCCATATGCTTAGCAATAATTCCCAACATGATTTCATCCGCACCACCGCCTATGGATACTAGTCTACCATCTCTATAAACTTTTGAGATTGGGTTTTCCCAAGTAAATCCCATTCCACCCCAATATTGTAAACAAGTATCTGCAACTTCTCTAGTTAATCTTCCACATTTCAGCTTTGCCATAGAGGCTAGATAAGTCATATCTTTTCCTGTAATAAATTCTTCGCAGGCTCTATATACTAGTGCGCGTAATGCTTCTATCTCTGTCTGAAGTTCCGCTAATCTAAACTGAATCACTTGATTATTAATAATTGGCTTACCAAATGCATTTCGATCACTACAATATTCAATGGTCTGACTAATACAATTATCAAGAACAACTAAATTACTTGCAGATATAAAAATACGTTCTTCCTGAAATTGCTGCATTTGCATTTTAAAGCCCTCATTTTCTGCACCTATACGAAATCGCTGAGGAACTCGGACATTTTCAAAATACACAGGCGCAGTATCTGAAGAAGATTGCCCAAGTTTATGTATCTTATCTCCAACAGTAACACCTACCGTATTTGAGGGAATGATAATCAATGATTTATTTCTATGAGGATTACCATCACTTGTATTAACTAACGTACAAAAATAATCAGCTTGAGTAGCATTTGTGATCCACATTTTTTGCCCATTTATTATGTAATCATCTCCATCTTTTTTTGCATGGGTTTTTAAAGCTGCCACATCTGACCCACCACCGGATTCACTAACAGCAATTGCCGTAACCAAATCACCTGCTATAGCTGGTTTTAAAAATTCATTTTTCAATTCTTCGGAACCAAACCGATCAAGCGCAGGAGTTGCCATATCTGTTTGTACTCCAATACTTATTATAACTCCACAATCTTTTGCATGACCTAATGCTTCAGCAAAGATCATTCCATAGCTATAGTCTAAACCCAAACCACCAAATTCAGGGCTCTTTGTAATACCTAAAAGATCAAGATTACCCATTTTTTTAAAAAGCTCATGAGCTGGAAATACTCCGGCCTTATCCCATTCATCCGAAAATGGCATGATTTCATTAATCCCAAAATCCTTAACAGTTTTATATATAGATTGATGTTCTTCAGTAAAATTCATTATTTATTCCAATATGGTTTTCTTTTTTCAAAAAATGAAGTAATTCCTTCTCGGCCTTCTTCGTTTAAAATACAGTTTGAGAAAAATTTCGCAGCTCTCTTTGGATCAATACCCTGGTTCAAAGAAAGAATTTCTTTTGTTATAGCTACAGCATTTGGTGCGCATTTTTTTACTTCATCTTTGATATTTAATAATATTTGAGAAAATTCATCATAAGTATTTGCAATATAGTCTGCTAATCCTAGCTCATAAGCTTTATTTCCATCAATCATACTTCCTAGCAACATCAATTTTTTTGCTTTTGAAAAACCTAAACGGTTAATTACATATGGTGCAATCTGGGCTGGCGTTAATCCAATCCGTGTCTCAGTTAAAGCAAATTTTGCATCCTTCATAGTCAATATGAGATCAGAAGCACAAGCAATGCCAAAAGCTCCAGCCATAGCAGCACCCTCAATAGCAGAAACTGTAACTTGAGGAGCATTGTTTATCATTCTAAATAGCTCTCCTACTTCAAAACTCATTTTCAAAGAATTCTCATGGGCTTGATCTACACCTGAAGCTATTTTTTTTATCCCTTCAAGATCAGCACCAGCACAAAAAATACCACCCTTACCTCTAAAAATAATTCCTCTTATAGACCTATCCTTATTAGTTGCCGATAATGTGAGTTTAATATCATTTAATAAATCACTAGAAAGAGCATTCCTTTTTTCGGGTCGATTAAACCAAATAGTTAACCAACTATCTTTTAATTCAAGAATACAATGTTTAGTCTTAGGTAGTTCGCTCATATTTATTCCTTACACTTTTTTTACATTCGTGCTACGCCAAAGCTATTTGGCTTCAATGATCTATTCTTACCTTCTTCACAAGTTTTTAGTGCAAAAGCTAATGTTCTTCTTGTTTCAACAGGATTAATAATTCCTTGATCTAATAAACTTCCAGAAACATAAAAGATATCTGATTGTTTATCATAACGTTCAATAATTTCTTGCTCTTTTTGAGCAATTTTCTCTTCATCAATTTCTTCATTTCTTCTTTTTGCTGAAGCTCTTAAGACTTGCGTCATAGTAGAGGCCGCTTGCTTACCACCCATCACACCTATTTTAGCATTTGGCCAAGAGAATGAAAAGTCAGGCTTATACCCATATCCACACATACCATAATTTCCAGCTCCAAAACTTGCACCTACATAAAGTGTGATTTTTGGAACACTCACATTAGAGACGGCTTGAATCATTTTTGCCCCATGCTTGATCATGCCTGCTTGTTCATATTTTTTCCCAACCATAAATCCTGTTACATTATTTAAAAAAATTAAAGGCACATTTATTTGGTCACATAGTTGAATGAATTGAGTTGCTTTATTTGCGCCATAAGTATCAATAGGACCATTATTAGCTATTATACCACATTGTTGACCTTCAATTTCAGCTTGCACACAAACCATGGTCATCCCAAATCTTGGTTTAATTTCCATGAAGTCTGATCCATCTACAATTCTGGCTATTACTTCTCGAATATCATAACCTCTTTTATAATCTACGGGAACAATACCCGCAATTTCTTCTGCTGAATAAATTGGTTCATTAAAAGATTTCTCCTTATTCTCTACTACATTAGAATGCCAGTTTAGCTTGCCGACTAAATCCCTTGCAATTAACAGTGCATCTTTATCATCGTCTGCTAAGTACTCTACTAATCCTGTAATAACAGAGTGCATTTCAACGCCACCTAATTCTTCATTAGTTGCTTCTTCCCCTGTAGCTGCTTTCAATAATGCAGCTCCTGCCAGAGCAGCCATGCCATTATTTTTTACACCAATTACATAATCACTCATTCCAGATTGATATGCTCCACCAGCTGTTGAAAGTCCATGGAGTATAGCAATCGTGGGTATTCCTTTAGCACTTAAGCGAGCTTTACCATAAAAAAGACTTCCTGCTCTCGCCCATATCTCTACAGTGTAATTAAGAAGATTTACACCCGCACTTTCGACGAGATGAACAAAAGGCAATTTTTGATTTATTGCAACATCAATGCAACTTAAACCCTTCTCCATAGTTTTAGTTGTCGCAGCACCTGCACTAATACCACTATCATCCACCATAATCATACAACGTACGCCTGAAACAAAACCAATACCCGCAATAACATTCGCTCCTGGTATACTTGTATCAGGGTTAGGATCATCTATTAAAAAATTAGCCATATTATATAATTCAATAAACTCACTCCCTGGATCTATCAGAGTCTCAAGTCGCTCTCTCGGTGTAAGCTGCCCTCTTTCATCGAAACGTGGTTTTTTCTCATCAGACTTTAGTTTGGCTCTATTTAATATTTCATCTCTTTTATGAAGTATATCTATCATATCTGTTTTATTTTTCAAAAACTTATCTGATTCTAGATTGACCTTGGATTTAAATACGGGCATAAATTTTCCTATTTGTTAATTTCCTCGAGCACCTTGTTTTGGTGGATTCATTGGTGGACCAGCAAAGCATTGAGCAATTGACATCCAACTCTTGGCAACGCTTCCTACTACAATTAGTTTTGTATCAGCTATATTCCTTACTTGTGCAACAACATAGCAAAAATCTACAGCACTACCTTCAATTCTATTTATTTTTTCTTCTTCATTCCATTTCCAAATAGTTCCTGTAGGGCTGTCTAGTATTACCGAAGGTATATTCCTTGGAATATCAAGTTTCCTATTCAAAAAAGTCCATTTAAAAGTTTTAACACCTAACATTGCTACATGTTTAATTCTATCTGTATGATCACGCTTAACACCAATGAGATCATAAATTGCTTGCAGGTGAGCCCATGTTTCCATAAAACGAGCAGAAGCGAATGAAGGTGCACTCATCTCTGAGCCAAACCATGGTAACCTAGTCTTAAGATCTAATTTTTTAAAACTTTCTGATAGTTCACATACTATTTTATACCAATTATTAACCAATGATATGGAATCATAATTGATGAATTTTTCTTCGGCTATAAGTTTAGTTGATTTACCAGATTTAATTGATTCCCAAAAAGATTGTTTCTCTTTTAGAAAAATATTTCCTGAAATTGAAGAAATCGAGGCTAAGTCAAAAAAATGAAGATGTGCTATAATATCTCGTGGTGTCCAGTTTTTAAAATCTGTATTTTTATTCCAATCTTTATTATTAATTGATAATAGAAAATCGTGAATTACCGTTGCTTCAACATATAAATCGTTAGATATCTTATCTAAGATGGTGATCTTACTTTCAGTTACCATTAATGTCTAATTGATCTGAAATTTCTTTTGTAATAGGTATCTCTATTTCTAATAATTGCTGAGCGTAAGATTTTCCTTGAGGATCAATATTTAAGCTAGCCATGCCACCACCACCAAGTGAGTTTTTAAGTAAAAAATTTAGACCATTTACGCCAGGAACATCCCAAGATTCGACAGAACCTTTCAAAACATGATCAAAGTATTTACTAATTACTTCATTTGTAAGTGCATTTTGAATAAATAAAAGGAAATTAGGTTCCCTGGCAATAACACCTATGTTTGCATGGTCACCTTTATCTCCACTACGTGCAAAAGCTAGATTTATTAGAGTTGTCGTATTAGATAATTCATCATTAATAATAGATTTATTTCGCGCAACTCTTGATTCTAATTCTTTGTATCCACCATTAGTCTCAACCTCTACAAGAAACTTATTGTCTTCAATATCAACTTCAATAGAAATATCCTTCTTTGGAATCAAAAAAGAGAACAAGTGTATTGAGTTTGAAACAGGTGGACGACCACCCAAGTAATTTATCACACCTGATGCCATACCTGTAACAGCTTGAGCAAGTTCACTTGAAAAAATAATAAGAGCTTCTTTCTTTGGATGTCTCGCTAATAATCTTAAAACAATTTCTTTTGAATCTTCTTTACTTTTATCAGGACCATATATAGAATCCGTACCAATTAAGTCAAAAGAAGTATCGCTAAAATCTTCAAGGTTATTTTCCTCTAGTATACGTCGTGTTTTCATGAAAATTGCATTAGCTATTATCACACCTTTTTCCATAGATCTCATCCCACTTATAACTAGTGTACCTGCAACACGAAAACCTTTCATATAGGTAAGCGAAACTTTATAAGTATTGGTTGGAGGGCTACCTTTAGCACCTTTCACGAGGACTAAATCATCACCAATGCTTTGAATAGACACATTTGTAAAGTCACATACAACATCAGGAAGTAAATATTCTGAAGGATTTCCTATCTCATATAAAAATTGTTCAGATACAGTACCAAACGTCACAAGGCCACCTGTTCCTTTAGGTTTTGATACTATAAATTCACCATTAGATAAAACTTCAACAATTGGAAACCCCATGTTATCAAAACCCTTAACATCCTTCCAATCAGTGTAATTACCACCAGTGCATTGAGCACCACATTCGATTATATGTCCAGCTAAACTACCACTAGCTAATAAATCGTAATCATTATCTTTCCACCCAAATTCAAACATAAGAGGAGCAAGTACCATTGCACTATCGACACAGCGACCCGTGATTACAATATCGGCATCTTGTTCTAATGCACAAACTATACCAGGTGCTCCAAGATAAGCGTTAATACTTAAATTATCTTTAGGGAAAGATGCCCCACTTTCCATCTCTCTGATATCTTCTTTTATATAATCTTCTGACCTGCTACTTAAACTATCTCCATCAACAACTGCTATTTTTAATTCAATACCTAATTTAGTAGCTTCCTCAATCAAAATAGATCGACAAGCATTCGCATTTAAACCTCCAGCATTTGAAATAATTTTTATATTATTATCTTTGATCTCTTTTAATAATGGAACAATTTGTTTTACAAAATCAGTGGCATATCCCATGTCAGGATTCTTCAACTTTGCACCTGCTAGGATAGACATTGTTACTTCAGCTAAAAAATCAAAAACTAAATAATCAAGACTTCCTAGTTTAACTAGTTGTTTTGCAGCAGTAGACGTATCGCCCCAAAAAGCAGATGCACAACCTATTCTTACTTTTTTATCATTATTCATTAGTTTTCTTAATTAATTATTTTAGATTTTTTATGTTAACTGAATTAATAATTTGATTTTTTAAAGACTTCAGTTCAGATATAATAGTATTAATCACTTTTTTCTTTTCCTCAAATTCTCCAAGTTTTTCTTCTATATTTTTTAAAGCAACGTTTGCATGTTTTGTCCGAGTATGATCCATATCATACAAATCTAAATATTTTTTTATTTCATC
>Ga0308019_10002408_pt1 | contig 10697 bp, 9 predicted proteins | sample Neamet284_FD_203135 | JGI IMG/M metagenome (GOLD analysis project Ga0308019, IMG submission 203135) | Marine microbial communities from water near the shore, Antarctic Ocean - #284 | ecosystem: Environmental > Aquatic > Marine > Unclassified | place: Southern Ocean | collected 2014-10-01
CATTGCTCGACTTTGCAATCCGCCGTCTATCCAGCTTTTACATTGGCCTACAACATGACTTTTCCAAGCCTTAGCATCATGGTGCGCCTTGCCGTTAAGCATCCCATTTTCTATATAGTCCTTTAACCATTCCTCATGCCTTCCCATAGGCAAATACCAAAGTGTAGTAGGTTTTAAAACCGGTTTGGCACCACTCAGAGTCGACTTGGGATTTATAAGTTCTGTAGGAGAAAGAGTCGACCCACATTTCTCGCACTGATCTCCATAAGCCCCATCTGCATTACATGTAGGACACGTTCCTGTAATATATCTATCGGCTAAAAACTGATCAGCTTCCTCATCGTAATACTGCTCCTGAGTCTTTACTTCAAAACTGTCATTCTTGAGAAGCTGCAAGAAAAAATCTTGGGCCACCTTGTGATGTTTTTCACTAGAGGTCCTGCTATAGTGATCGAAACTGATATCCAGCCCCTTAAACGCGCCTTGCATTTCAAGGTGATATTTATCTACGATTTCACGTGGTGTGGTTCCGTCTTTTTTTGCTCTCAACGTTATCGCAGCACCATGCTCATCACTTCCACATACCCAAAGAACCTCTTCTCCTGCACTACGCAAATACCTAACATAAATATCCGCTGGCAAATACGCTCCTGCCATATGACCTACGTGAATAGGACCGTTTGCGTACGGCAGAGCCGAAGTAATTAGCCGTCTTTTCGGAGTCCTAATTAATTGGGTCATTGATTGCGTTTTATTCATTAGCCCAAAAATACCTCACTCCCCCCAGACTCATTAACTTCACCGCAAAGAATGTCACACAAAGTTTTTCATAGACGCTTTCAAAAGACCCTTGCATGAGCTCAATCAGACCTAAATATCTCAAGCCAGGCGATAAAATTATGCTCGTCGCTCCAGCTCGATTCGTCTCACCAGCCACCATTCAAGCGGCGGCCTCTGCTGTGCTCGCTGCGGGATTCATCCCTGTAATCCCACCAGAACTCGACGCGCGACACAACCAATTTGCGGGCTCCGACGCCCACCGCGCTTCCCTTCTCAATTCCGCTTTCCGAGATCAATCTATACGTGCGGTCTTCGCCCTCCGTGGTGGATATGGCTCCGGCCGTCTCCTTTCGCTTCTTGATTCCTCAGCCTACATTGCTGATCCCACTTGGATTATCGGCTTCTCGGACATCACCGCGCTCCACTCATGGTCGACGAACCTTGGAATATCCTCCCTCCACGCACCAGTAGCCTCAACTTTAACTTCAACATTCCCGGCTGATGTCGAGGCAATATGGTCTAACCTGCGAGGTGATGGTGATTTCACCCCCGATGTGAAAGTCACGGGAGGAAACCTCAGCGTCCTCTATTCACTTCTCGGCACCCCCTATTTTCCAAACGTTCGTGGATCATTTCTATTTCTTGAGGACATCGATGAATATTTATACCACATAGATAGAATGTTTCTCGCTTTCAAACTCGCCGGTGTATTCGAAAATGCAGAAGGACTCATCGTAGGAACTTTCTCTGATCTACGAGACAATACCATCTCCGATGGACAAACCCTGGACAATCCCTTCGGTCTTAATTTGCGAGAAATCATCTCATCTCATGTCCCTTCAGACTACGCTGTCAAGTACGACAACCCAATGGGTCATGGAGAGAGGAACTACCCTTTAGTGTTAGGGTAAGAAACATTCCAGAGTTAAATTTGCCTCATGTATGGAAAAATGAAATCTCACCTCCAGCAGGAGCTCTTAAACATAGAGGAGGCTGGTCTTTTTAAAAGTGAACGGATTATTGCCACGTCTCAGGATGCGGTGATTAAACTAACAGACGGTACTGAAGTCCTAAATTTTTGTGCGAATAATTATCTCGGACTGAGTAACCATCCTAGGGTAGTTAAGGCGGCGAAAAAGACGTTAGACACACATGGATTTGGGATGAGTTCTGTGAGGTTTATTTGTGGGACACAAGATATTCATAAGGAACTGGAGAAGACGATTGCGGAATTTCACCAAACGGATGACACCATACTTTACGCCGCCGCTTTTGATGCTAACGGAGGAGTTTTCGAGCCACTTCTAACAGCTGAAGACGCAATCATTTCAGACTCCCTCAACCATGCTTCGATTATTGACGGAGTGCGCCTTTGCAAAGCAAAAAGATTCCGTTACGCTAACAACGATATGATTGATCTTGAGACACAACTTCAAGCAGCTATCGAAGCAGGTTCTCGATTTAAAATCATAGTAACTGACGGTGTATTTTCGATGGACGGATATGTTGCAGAGATCGGAAAAATATGCGACCTAGCAGACAAGTACGATGCTTTAGTAATGGTGGACGAGTGCCACGCCACTGGATTTATCGGTAAAACAGGTAGAGGATCAATCGAGCTACGCGAGGCCCTCGGCAGAGTAGATATCATAACGGGCACTCTCGGAAAAGCTCTCGGCGGCGCGATGGGCGGATTTACTACGGGCCGCAAAGAAATCATCGAACTTCTGCGCCAACGTTCTCGCCCCTACCTATTTTCAAACTCTCTCGCTCCGACAATCGTCGGGGCATCACTCGAAGTCTTTAAGATGCTCGACGAAAGTACTGAGCTCCGCGACCGCCTCGAGGAAAACACCAAGTATTTCAAAGACGGCCTTCGCAATGCAGGGCTCCCTTTCAATGACGGCGAGTCAGCAATCGTCCCTGTTATGCTTGGCGATGCACGCCTGTCTCAAAATATGGCGAACCGACTGCTCGAAGAAGGCATATACGTAATCGGATTTTTCTTCCCTGTGGTGCCTAAAGGTGCAGCACGAATTAGAGTCCAACTTTCAGCTGCCCACACGAAGGAACATCTCGACCGTGCTCTTGCAGCTTTCGAAAAGGTAGCTCGGGAACTCGGGGTTATCGACTAGTATGCCCGCTTCAAGCACCGACAAATTCATTATCATAGGGGCCGGCCTTGCCGGAACACTTATGGCCTGGGAGCTTGAGAAGCGGGGAGTAAATTATGAGGTTTGGGATTCACCTAAGAACCCACTTAAATCTTCAGGAACCCCTCCCTCATCTGCCGCTAATACCTCTAACAAAGCTTCACGTGTTGCAGGCGGAATGTACAATCCGGTTTCGTTTAAAAGAATAGTCGAAGTTTGGAATGCAAGGGAGCATCTGGACGTGATGCGGGATACATATCTAAAGATAGAATCTTTCTTAAAGTTGCCTGGTAAAATTCTTCATACGTCTCCTATTATGCGGGTTTTTCCTAATTCTCAGTATAGAATGCTTTGGGAAAAGAGATTAAAAGATGAACATACGGTATCCCAATTTCTAAAGCCTGTTAGTGATGATGCTCCAGACGATATTGTTGCTCCACATGGTTTCGGAGTCGTGCCTGAAGCAGGATGGGTCGACTTGCCACTTTTGCTGGATTCTTTTCGTTATTTTCTTGAATCTAAAGGGAAATTTATAGAAAAAACCTATAATTCTACTTGTGATGACAATCTTCTATCTTCTATCTTGATAGACTGCAGGGGGGTAGGGGCAACGAAAGATCTGGAAAATCACAATCTTAAAATTCAATCAGATCACGGAGAGATACTCACTATAAAGTCCAACCTTCAAACGCAAAACATGTGTGTGAATAGGGTCAAATGGCTCCTTCCCAGAGGAAATCACATCTATAAATTGGGCGCTACATACAAGTGGAACGTTTCAAATAGCGTTCCTTCTGACGAGGGCCGAGAAGAACTCCTAACGAGCATTAAGCCTATAATATCATCCCCGGTTTTCGATCATTTCGAGATAATGAACCACGAGACAGGGTTAAGGCCCGCTTCAAAAGATAGAAGACCTTACGCAGGGAAAATCAAAGAAAACACATTTATTCTAAATGGATTTGGGACGAGAGGAGTATTGATTGGTCCTGCGACTGCTGCCCATTTAGTGAGGTATATTTTTGAAGATAAAGAACTGCCTAAGGAAATAAATTCGGCCAGATATTCTTCTTAAACACACCTAACTAACTCTTATAATCCCACACATTTATAAGTTAGGAACCCATCTTGTACAATGAGCTATGAGCAAAAGGAGTAGTTAACTTCGTAAGATGCTCAGGCTAGGAATTAGAAATATTTATCTTCTACTTTTTGCGACAGTGATTTCGCTTTCGTTCTCTTGGTTGCAATCTGATCAGGGAGGTCCTAAGCTTGACGAAGCAAACACAATTGCCATTACGAAAGCGAGCTTTCTATTTCAATTTGCAAGGAGCAATGATTGGCCAAACGATAAAAAACAAGGGAATTTCAGAATAGGCATTCAGGGCAATACAGCTCTGTATAATTTATTGGTAGAGAAGTATGCAGGACAAACCATAGGAAGCCAAATGCTTGAAGTTGTCGAGATTGACAACTCTGAACTCTTGAACGAATTTATCCATGTTTTGTATACAGAATCTGAGGGTGAGGAGCTCTTACAATTGATAAAGAACACAGCAGAAAAACCAATTATGGTCGTTACTTCTGTAGATGCAGATACGGCCATGCCTGAAGGAGCGGTTGTAAATTTTGTGGTTCAAACCAGCAGAATACGATATGAGCTCGATATGGAAAATGCATTAAAACGCGGACTGATTGTCGGGAACAGAATTTTATCATGGGCAATCACGAGATGAGAAATTATATAGGAACAATACTGGTGCTTAGCCTATGTGTTTTTGCACCGACACGATCGTATTCTCAGGATTTTCATTCTGACGATATTGTGGATTCTGCCATTGATTTGGCAGAGCAGGAGTTATTTGATGAAGCTTTAAAAATGATTGAACCGGCTCTTTTAGTGGAGGCAAAAGACAATGCACGAGCTTGGTATGTAGCGGGATATTCTCACAAAGAAAAGTTTAAAAAGGAGGTGTATTTGGGATCGTCCACTTCAGGTTTGGCCTCAAGTGAGCGTGGTAAAGCTGTCGTCCAATTAATCAAAGCCTACGAAATAGACTCAAAAATAAAAACCACTTCTCCCACAATTTCCACGCTGTCGCTTGATGCTCTGGACTATCTTTCAAAGACCTATATGAATGATGTGGTGACCGGGGTGCGTGGGTTTACCAGAGGGATGGATGAGGAAATTATAGCGTATTTTAATGAATTTGTAAAAATTCGCCGTGTAATTGATAAAAACGAAGATTGGAGTAGTGAGGAGGTTGAGATTGAAAAAAACTTAGCCAGGGCCAACAGGTTGTTACTTGAAAATACCTCTACGGATTCTGAGGAGCTTTTCACAAGAGTTATCGATCATTATAATAGAGCTATAGAATTAGATGGGGACGATTATACGTCGAGATATAATCTAGCGATCAACCTATACAATAGAGGGGTCGCGAGATTGAAATCAATCGACCACACTACTGCGATGTTCGAGCTTATGGAAATTCAAGATGCATGTGTTGAACTTTTCGAAAAGGCATTAAACCCCATGCTTGCAGCACATCGAATGTCCCCCGAGAGGAAAGAAACCCTGAAAGGGCTTGTAACGATTTACAAGGCGCTGAGTAATGATGACGAGAGTGATAAATACAAACGTGCTTTAGAAGCTGTGGTGAAAGCAGATAGCAAGTGATATGGGGAACTCGAACTTAAAATTCAGGTTTACGATTGGATGGAGAATGGCAATTGGGTTTGGGATTTTCACCCTTGCCGTAGGAGCATTATTTGTCCAAACAAGATCTTTGTTAGGTGAGAGCAGGATCATTGGTGAGAAGATCGACAAAGAACTTGTCCCAAGCATTGAAGCACTTGAGGATTTAGACAGATCCCTTGGGGAAGCGCGGGGAAGCATTAAACATTGGATTACTGTTCAGAGCCGATCTGACGATGCTGAGAAACGTTCTTTACAAACCTATATCTCCAAAACTATCCCCGAGAATATCGCAATATTAACGGAGTTAAGCCCCGCTTGGGGTGGCGAGGTAAAAGCTCAGCTAGACAGCCTTCATCATGATATAGAAAGCTTGTTTTTAGTTTACAAAGATATTATGAGGATGTTGCCTGATTTTTCAAGCTACGACAACCCCATAGCGATGATGGACGCTGAGTACTACGCCCTCGAAGGTTCAGATCTCCCTCTTTACGATAACAGTATTCGCACGAGACTTAACTTCCTTTCTTCAGCCCAAACATCTTCACTTCGAGCTGCCACTTCTCAGATGGAGCGCTTGGGAGATAAGTTGAGTTTCTTTGCCGGGTCGGTCTCCCTTGCTGTCCTTGTCTTGGGAATTATCGTGGGACTTGCTCTTACAAGATCCATACTTGTACCGGTGCGCCATCTTAAACAAGCTTTGTTATTTATGGGAAGGGGTCAGCAGCCCGACAATAAGGTTCCCATCACTCCAGATGAGATCGGAGATATGGCCGTAGCCGTTAATCGACTGGCAGAAGGGTTACAAAAAACCAGAAAATTTTCTGAAGCTGTGGGTTCTGGAGATTTCAACGCCCCGTATGAACCACTAAGTGAGGATGATTCTTTAGGCCATGCTCTTCTGAGTATGCGTGACGATTTGGCTGCCACTGAAATAGAACTTGCACAAAAGGTTGTAGACAGGACTGCAGAAATGTCCAAGCAAAAGAAAAGAGCGGAAGACCTCTACAGCGATCTGCGCGACAGTATAAACTATGCGTTAAGAATTCAGGAATCCATTCTACCAACAGAAAAAGAAGTGTCAGAGGTTTTCGACAATTCAGCCGTTTTCTATCGACCTAGAGATATCGTTTCCGGAGATTTCTACTTTTTCCGCTCGGTAGGTAGAATAAGACTTGTCGCCGCGGTTGACTGTACGGGGCATGGTGTTCCTGGAGCATTTATGAGTTTGGTGGGATATAACGCTTTAAGCCGAGTGACGAAGGTTTTCACTGAGCCTAGTAAAATTCTAGATAGACTTAACTCCGCTGCTTTAGAAGTTCTTAGTTCGGAAACCTCACCAGACCACCTGCAAGACGGAATGGATCTTGTCATGTTAGCGGTGGATATGGAAAAAATGGAGCTTCAATACTCAGGGGCAAATAACCCTTTGTATGTCGTTAGAGAAGGAGAGCTCCATGAAATGAAAGCGGATAAATTTGCGATTGCTTCCTTCAAGCCTGATTCGAAGTCTTACACCCAACAGGTTTTTCCTCTCGAACAGGGAGACACCATTTTTGCTTCCACAGATGGATTTGTAGATCAATTCGGTGGACCTTTCGGCAAAAAATATATGCGCCGTCGCTTCAGAGAACTGTTAATTCGACTTGCTGCATTGCCTATTACGTTGCATAAAGATGAATTGGCAAAAGAGTTTGACGGTTGGAAGGCAAAAGAAGAACAAGTTGATGATGTCCTTGTAATTAGCATTAGGATATAATGCTTCGAAAAATCTGGGAATTTCTTCGGTCAGATAAAGCAATTTTAGTTTGGGCTAGCCTCGTGGGTGTTTTAGCGGGACTCGTGGCTGTTCTTTTAAAAAATGGTGTGAGCATGATTCGCTCCGGAATTTTTTCTGCTCAAACCTTCACCAATTTTAAACCTCTCATCGGACTCGGGCCCATCATAGGGTTGCTGCTCACTGCCTGGTTTGTAAAAAAAGTGCTTGGAGGTGACCATCCCGGAGGTGGCATCCCTGCCACACTTCACGCTCTATCAACGAGGCGAGGCGCCCTCAAACGAACCTGGCTTTTCGCCCCAGTAGTCACGAGCATACTTTCTGTGGGGTTCGGCGGCTCGGGTGGACTTGAGGCGCCTGCCGTACAAGCTGGAGCGACGATAGGTTCCGAGATAGCTTCTCGGACAAAACGCAGTTTCCGCCGCCGCCGGCTGCTCATAGCTTGCGCTGCAACGGCATCTTTAGCAGCCATGTTTAAAGCCCCTATTGCGGCACTTATTTTTGCTGTAGAAGTGATCATGATTGACCTTACAGCAGCAAGCCTCGTACCGCTCATATTTGCCTCTTTAGCCTCGCTACTTACCGCTTATTTCTTAATTGAAGGAGAGGATATTCTCGCTGTAACTGAACTGGCTCCTTTCGCAGTGAAAAGGTTGCCTTTTTATATTGCTTTAGGTCTTATTGCAGGACTTGGATCTGTTGTTTTCACGAAATTCTATTTGGTATCCACTCGAGCCATTTCGCGGTTTAAAAATCCTTTAACAAGAATAATAACGGCGGGATTAATTTTAGGTTGTTCAGTAGTGAGTTTTCCTGCACTTTATGGAGAGGGTTACGAAGTGGTCAATTCGATGTTTATGGGCTCTTCGGATATTATATATAGCGAGTTGATACCCTTTGACAATACTGAAGGCTTTCTGATCATTGCAGCTCTCCTTTTTGCTTGGACTTTAAAACCGATATTAACTGGATTAACTGTGGGAGCAGGTGGTGTGGCCGGAGTTTTTGCACCTTCACTTTTCGGTGGCGCCCTGCTTGGGTACATCTTTGCTCTATCAGTAAATATGATTTTTGGACCTGATACTATTCCTGTTGGAAATGCTGTCTTAGCTGGGTTAGGGGGTATGATGGCGGGCGTACTTCACGCTCCACTTACTGCCATATTTCTAGCATCAGAAATAAGTGGTGGATATGAACTCTTCGTTCCATTAATGCTCAGTTCAGCCCTCAGCTACTCACTCTCTAAATACCTTATAAAAAACAGTATCTACAACAAAGAATTGGCAGAAAGAGGGGAGTTGCTTACCCACGATAAAGACAAAAGCGTTCTAACTCTAATGAGCCTTTCCGATGAGATTGAGACTGATTTCCTTCCGGTACGCCCAGATTATACTTTAGGGACTCTTGTGAGAGTTGTTGCTAAAAGTACAAGAAACTTACATCCTGTCGTAGACCAAGAGGGTGTGCTTATTGGGTTACTGGACTTACAGGATATACGGCAAATCATGTTTGATAGAGACAAGTACGAAACCACAACAGTAAATGATCTTCTCGTCATTCCTGACAACCTCATTAAGTCTGATGAAAAGATGGAGTCGGTGATGTTGAAATTTGAAGTAAGCGGTGCGTGGAATCTTCCTGTTGTAGATTCTCAAGGTAAATACCTGGGTTTTGTATCTAACTCTCGTTTGTTTGGCGTCTATAGAAAGTGGTTGAAAGAAACCAGTGGAGATTAAGTTTTAGGAACTTAAAAACTCATTTGTAAACTCCAAAAACAATTCGGGCTCTTGTGCATGTAGCCAATGGCCGGAGTGTTCTAGGCAAACATTTTCAAATTGTAAGTAAAGTTCCTCTAGTTCTTCTAGATCTTCTGAGCTTACATATCCTGAAAGAGCCCCATAAATAACTAACGTGGGAATGGTGTTTTTTGAAAGGGCAATACGCTTGGTTATCTCGGATAAAGTAGACGACAAGACCTCGATATTAAATCGCCATGAATACCCTCCTGATTTCTCTCTTCTTAAGTTTTTCATTAAAAAGGGAATCAGAACTTTATCCTGCCCAAGTTTAGATTCTAGAACATTCAAAACTTCTTCGCGCGTGTTTGCTAAAGCTGGGTTCGTTGATTGAAGTGCTTGAAAAATGGGTTCATGGTGTGGGATGTATTCCTTTGGGGAAATATCAGCAATGATTAATTTCGACACTCTGTCAGGATGATTTTCAGCAAAAAGCATCACGGTTTTACCTCCCATACTATGTCCTAAAAGGCTAGCTTTTTCAATTGAGTGGTCATCTAAATATTTTAGAAGGTCGCATGCCATTAGTTCATAGGAATGGTCCTGTGAATGTGGACTACGTCCATGGTTTCTTGCGTCTACAAGGTGTACTCGGAATTGTAATGAATACTGTTTCGCAAGTGTTTGCCAGTTATCAGCACTTCCTAAAAGACCATGTAAAATAACAAGATCTTTCGTTTTTTCACTTCCGATTATTCTGCTATGAAGCGTAACTGCATTCATTTTTAAACTTCTTTATCTAAGCATGCGAGATACTTAGCTACCGTATTAGAAAGCCCCATGTAAAGAGCGTCAGAAATTAGTGCGTGACCGATGCTTACCTCATCTAAGTAGGGAACATTGTTGGCGAAATCTTTAAGGTTAGAGAGATCTAAATCATGCCCAGCGTTGATGCCTAAGCCTAATCCATGCGCAAGAGTGGCTGCCCTAGCATAAGGTATGGCGGCATCTTCGCCAGTAATTTTATGTTTTAACGCGTAACCCTCGGTGTAGAGTTCTATTCGATCGGTACCCGTCTGTGCTGCTGCATATATCCCCTTTTCCAGGGTGTCCATAAATAAGCTTGTTCTAATCCCCGCTTTCGAAAACCGAACAATAACCTCCTTTAACATTTGCTCATTTTTTGGAACATCCCATCCCGCATTACTCGTAATCACATTTGGCGGATCTGGGACGAGAGTCACCTGCTCGGGTTTAACCTCTAAGACTAATTTTATAAAGTCCTCTGAGGGGTATCCCTCGATATTAAATTCACGGTGTACTGTAGGACGCAAATCACGCACATCTTGATACGTAATGTGTCTCTCATCTGGCCTTGGATGTACTGTTATTCCTTGCGCACCGAAGGATTGAATACGTGTGGCGGCTAGTAGTAAATCAGGAATGGACCCGCCTCTTGCATTACGCAAAGTGGCGATTTTATTCACGTTAACACTTAGTCTTGTGTTTTGTACCTTCGAACTGTCTGACATAAGGCAAAATTAACTCATGAG
>Ga0308019_10002409_pt1 | contig 10696 bp, 8 predicted proteins | sample Neamet284_FD_203135 | JGI IMG/M metagenome (GOLD analysis project Ga0308019, IMG submission 203135) | Marine microbial communities from water near the shore, Antarctic Ocean - #284 | ecosystem: Environmental > Aquatic > Marine > Unclassified | place: Southern Ocean | collected 2014-10-01
CCTTTGCAGTATGGGAGTCGGTTTATTGGTTACTGGTGAACACAATGTGCCTAACGATGCGGTAATTGACCAGATTAAAACGATTAATAACGGTAAATTTCAATTAGAAAAATAATAATAATGAAAAAAACAATACTCTATAACTTGGTTTTGGCCCTTACAATAACTGCCGGTGTTACACAGGCTGATATGATTACAACCCAGACCACTTGCATGGCTCATGAACAGGAGTTGACTTATATGTGCAAGGTTAATCTGTCCCATCATGGTCAACCGGCAACTGATGTTGGCATCAGTGTGAGCGCGGATATGCCCTCCATGCCAATGGCTCATAATATCAAACCGGTTTTAGCTATGCCCGTTACTGATATGCCTAGTCAATACATGTTTGTCCTAGAACTGCAAATGCAAGGTGCCTGGAGGCTTGTTTATAATATTACTAGACCGTTTGTTGATCGCCTTCATGAGACTCTGATAGTGGGTACTGGTGATATGGCTGACCAAGAAGATCATAGCAGTCACGGTGACCAAGGAAATCATTCTTCAGGAGCTGAAATGGAACATCACGATGACCATTCATTGGAAAATAATAATGAATTTATAGCTCATGAGATGATCAACCCAGAAAATGGTGATATCCAGAAAGTTACTACTCATGCAAAACATATAGAGCTTAAAGAGTTAGGGTATGTGTATAACTGAACTAATAGTTATTTATAACTAAATTTTTGTTTGTTACTAGAAAGAGAGTCTTGATTACTTCAGCAATAAGAAAACAACCACGAAGTCCAAATTCTCTCTCCCAAACTTCCTAGGAAAAATTACATATTTTCAGGCTGTGTCTTAACAAAAGCAGGGTGTTGATTGCAGCGCTCAGTAATCTCCACAATCTTAGGATAGGTCGATAAATCACAATCAAAGCGCTTGGCATTATACACTTGTGGAATCAGGCAAATATCAGCAAGACTCACTTGATTTTGATGACAATAATCACCAGTATCACTTTCTTGAAGACGCTGCTCAAGAGCCTCAAAACCAACTTTGATCCAATGCTGATACCACTTTAGCTTTACCTCTTTGTCAGCTGCCAATTCATCTTCTAAATAATTAAGTACACGCAAATTATCCAGTGGATGAATATCACTGCAAATCAGTTGCGCTAGTGATCGAATACGCGCCCTACCAAGGACTCTCTCAGTCATTATTGATGGCTCTGGCTGCAGCTCTTGCAAATACTCGCAAATCGCCAAAGATTGAGTTAGCACAACATCACTCTTTCCTTTCTCTTGGATAAGTAGTACCGGCACTAAGCCTTGTGGATTGAGCGATTTATACTCATCAGAAGCCTCTTCTGATTCCAATAAATTAATCCGCCTGCTTTGATATTGAAGCTGCTTAAAATTGAGAGCTATACGCACTCGATAAGCAGCTGACGATCGAGGATAATCATATAAAGTCAGTGCAACTTGTTCAGCATCAATCATTATTCTATTTTTTGTTAAAAATCCAAGCTATATTTTGTACTAAAGTTTGATCTAGGAGGGAGGGTTTATTAATAGTTAGGTCAGCCTGAGAAAGCCTTTTTAACCTGATAGCGCTGAGATTGTTGCAAAGTTTGATTGATATCTTGGCAAGATAAAATCTAAAAAGTGTTTTACAGATTTAGACTTTTCTTCAAAAAAATCAGATGAAACTGTATTATTTTCAAAGGCAATTTTTACCTTATCAAGGCTTTTCAGCATCTGCCATGCAGCTGTAATCGTTCCTGCCATCATTAGAACATCAAAAGCTATTTGCCCAGAATGTTGTGTATTTTCAGAATTATTTATAACAAACGATGTTGTATTTTCTAGCGCACTTAAAGATTCTTTAAAGCGATTTAGTTGTGCGGCGGAAACCTGTGTTTTTAGAGATTCTTTGTTAGCGCATTGTTGCATTTCAGAGATTAACTCATTCATACCCAGACCATTGTCACTAATAATTTTTCTGCCAACAAGGTCCATAGCTTGAATTCCATTGGTCCCTTCATAAATTGGCAATATACGAGCATCCCGAACAATTTGGGCAATTCCAGTTTCTTCAATATACCCCATTCCTCCATGGCATTGAAGACTTAAAGATGCAACTTCTTGTGCAGTTTCTGTGCACCATCCTTTAACGATTGGCGTAAGGATACCTAGCCTTCTTTTGTGTTGTTCAAGGTCCGCTAATGGCAAGGCACTATCAGCAAAATCAACTTCAGCGCATGCTGAATAAGTCAGAGCACGGGAGGCCTCAGTTATTGACTTCATATTAGACAGCATGCGCTGAACATCTGGGTGTCTAATTATTGGGCCTGCCTCTTTGTATCCAGGAGCAACTCCTTGGACGCGTAAATTACAAAAGCTAAGCGCTTGTTGATAGGCTCGTTCAGAAACCGATACGCCCTGAAGTCCAACAGTCAGCCTTGCATTATTCATCATTGTAAACATACATTGTATGCCTCTATTTTCCTCACCTACCAAGTAACCAATTGCGCCAGTTTTGTCACCATAGCTCATTACACATGTAGGGCAAGCATGAATTCCAATTTTCTCTTCTAAAGACAGAGCCCTCAGATCGTTTGCCTCACCCAAAGAGCCATCATCGTTTACAAGTATTTTTGGGACTAAGAATAGAGAAATTCCTTTAACCCCTTCAGGAGCATCAGGAAGACGTGCTAAAACTAAATGCACAATATTTTCTGCCATATCGTGCTCACCCCAAGTGATATATATTTTTTGACCACGGATTAAATAGTGATTTTTTTCTGGTATTGCACGAGTTTTTAGGGCGCCTACATCAGTTCCAGCATCACCCTCGGTCAAATTCATTGTGCCGCTCCACTCACCAGATATCAATTTTGGAAGGTAGCGCTCCTTAAGCTCGTCACTTGCGTTATGAGTTATGGCCTCAACTGCTCCCTGCGTCAGAAGTGGGCAGAGACCCCAAGACATGTTGGCAGAATGCCACATTTCTTGAACGCTGGCTGCAACAACAAACGGGACTCCTTGACCACCATATTTAGGGTCAAATTGAAGAGAGCCCCACCCACCTTCAACATAGTGATGATAAGCCTCCTTAAAACCAGTTGCCGTAGTTACTTCTCCAACACTATTAATTTTTAAACCTTCAAGATCTCCTGGTTTATTAATAGGCTCAATTTCTTCTTTTGCTAGTTTTCCTGCAGCATCAAGAACAGTATCAATTATGTCAATAGTAGAGGCATCAATCCCAGTTTCACTACAAAGATTTTCTAACTCTACGACCTCTCTTAAAACAAATCCCATGTCTTCCACTGGGGCGGTATAGTTTGACATTAAGTTTCTCCAATGTTCTTAACTGAGTCTCTAAGCTCGTGCTTTTGAATTTTCCCAGTTGCAGTTTTAGGTAGTGGCCCAAAGACAACTTTTTTTGGTCTTTTAAATTTAGCCATATTTTTCTTACAAAAATTAATAAGTTCTTCTTCAGATGCTAATTGACCGGACTTTAGTTCTACAAATGCACAAGGAACTTCTCCCCAAGTTTCATCTGACATTGCTACAACGGCAGCTTCTCCAACTGAGGGGTGCTGATAAAGAACATTTTCAATCTCTACAGAAGAAATATTTTCTCCTCCAGAAATTATGATATCTTTTAACCTGTCCTTGATTTGAATGTAGCCATCATTATGAATTACAGCCAAGTCACCACTATGAAACCAGTCATCAGCGAAGGCTTCTTCGGTAGCTTTTGGATTATTAAAATACCCCATCATGCAGGTATTACAACGAATTACTATTTCTCCAATTGTCTCACCATCTGGTGGAACATGTTCGCCAGTCTCTTGGTCAATGACGCTTACATCTTCTGTCATCGGAAATCGAACCCCCTGGCGTGAACTTAGTTTTGCAAGTTCCGCTGGCATCTCATCAAGCCATGATTTTTGAGGCGCAGCCTGAAGAATATGCCCATAGGTTTCAGTGAGACCATAAACATGCATAACATTGAAGCCAAGAGATATCATGCTTTCGAGAACTTTTGCAGGCGGAGGAGCTCCAGCAGTCATAACTTTAATTTCACGATCAAAAGTTTTTTGTATTTCTTTTGGCGCATTGGATAACATATTAAGCATTATTGGTGCTCCACCAAAGTGAGTCACATTATGCACTTCTAATAAGTTAAATACTTTTTCGGGTGAAAATGTTCTAAGGCATACAACTGTTCCAGCAACTGCAGCCATCGTCCAGGCGTGGCCCCAACCATTACAATGAAACATTGGAACTGAGTAAAGATACACCGGATGATTGGTAAGTTCCCAGCCAATAACTGTGCCCATACTCATCAAGTATGAACCACGATGATGGTAAACAACACCCTTTGGAGTCCCAGTTGTTCCTGAAGTATAGTTTAGAGATAATGGCTGCCATTCATCATTAGGTCGCTGCCATTTAAATGAAGGGTCACCGTTTTCAACGAGAGATTCATATCCAATAGTCTCTTCAGTTACTTCTGGTTTAGATTCAGCAAACTCATCATTTATTAAAACTACTTTTGGGTTTGTTGAAGAAATAGATAACGCCTCAGACGCTAACTTAAAAAGCTCTCTATCAACAAATAGAATTTTTGCCTTACTATCTTCAAGAATATGGGCGATTGTTCCAGCATCAAGTCTTATATTTATAGTATTTAGAACAGCACCAGCCATCGGGATCGAAAAATGAGATTCAAACATTTCTGGAGTGTTGAATGCAAGAACTGATACAGTGTCTCCAGGAATAACACCTAGATTGTTTAAGCTTGATGCAATACGAGTACATCTTTCTCTTGACTCAGCCCAGGTGTAAGTTCTATTTTCATAAATTACAGAAGTGTGCTGACCGTAGACATCTGCTGTTCTATGTAAGAATGAAATAGGCGTAAGAGGTACAAAATTTGCAGGATTTTTGTTCATAGTATTAACTGTTAATTTCTAAGCGTAATTCCATTATCTAACATGGATACAATCCTTGCTTGCGTTTCTTGGGTTTGAGCAAGGGTTAGGAATGAAGAGCGTTCAGCATCTAAAATATCTTGTTCGGTAAAAATAGTTCCAGAAGCACAATTTCCACCTGTCATAATTCTTCCAATCTCAGTTCCAACAGTCACATCATGCGGCGTAAGCATGCCCTTTTGATGATTTGTTGTAAGCCACTTGAGCATTTCTTCAAAGTGGTCTGCACCAGAAAGTGCGAGGGGATTTCTGACTTTTGCTTTTGAGGTTGTCTCAATCGATGAAAGTGCACTATTAAGTATACGGTCTCTATTCATATGAAAGACGTCATCAGCTCTTCTCATTGATAGGGCGTCAGCCTCTTGGGGAGAATTGGCTCGTCTACCAAGCCCAATATTCATAAATGATTTCCAAGCACCCTTGCGAGTATCTCCTAAATTTTCAGACCACCTATAAAGCGTTTCTTTGCATCCACCACCTGCTGGAACAACTCCCATAAATGACTCAACAAGCCCCATGACTGAGTTAGCATGGCCAACAACATGATCCGCATGAAGTACAACTTCAAAGCCACCACCAATTGACATACCCACTGGCGCAGCAATTACAGGTAATTTAGAATTTCTCATTTTCAGCATTGTATTTTGAAAGTAGACAAGAAATGCATCAAGAGCATCAAAGTCATTTTTTTCAAAGCAATTTCTAACACTCCAAAGACTAACTCCACAGGAGAAATGCTGGAAGTCATTGTGAATTACCACACCACGTAAGCCTTTTTTTTCAGACTCAGATATTGCATCAGAAATCATATCCAAAGAGGCGCTATCCAGCGCATTCGCTTTGGAATGAAACTCAACAATTGCTGCGCCTTCGTACTCAAACCAGCTAGCAGATTCATTTGAATTTATTGCTTTGAGGGTTTGTCGAACTTCAGAAAATCTAAGTACGCCATCTGATCTAATAATTGGTTTTAGATTCCCACTAGGTGAAAGGGAGCTTAATCCTGATTTTGAATTGTTATAAAATTTATGATTAAGTCCTTTAAGAAGAAACTCTGGAACGTCTCTACCATCATCTTTAAGTCTATCAACAAAGTACTCAATTCCAATTTCATCTAACAGCTCAAATGGTCCCTGGACCCAGTTATAACCAAGCTTCATAGCATCATCTATTTGTGTTAAATCATCAGTGACCTCTGGTACTAGAGATGCAGCGTAGCAGAGTGTTTCTGAAATAACATCCCATATATAAATACCATATGGACTTGTATCTTTGATAATATAAGAAATCCCAATTTTTTCTGCTTTTTCAAGAAGAGGAGTTTTTAAGCGCTCATGAGCACCATAATTTCCACTTGATAAATCAATTACTTGCCGTACATCACCAATTTGCTTATAAAAACCTTTTTCATTTTTATTTCCAGTCTGACCATTTGCAATCATTTTGGTCATAAACTCAATTTGAGAGGAGTATTTATGAAAAGCGTCATTTTCTGGAAGTATGCTTACGAGGCTTTTGACAACATCCGCCATAAGATCAATGCCAATTAAATCATATAGTCCAAAAACACCTGTCTTTGGAAGACCTAGAGGCCTGCCAAAAAAAGCATCTGCCTCTGTTGGTGATAGATTATATTTAAAAGCTTTATGAAGGGCACATTGGATAGCAAAAACACCCACTCTATTAGCAAGAAATCCTGGTGTATCAGAACATGAGACAACACCCTTTCCAAGCATTGTTTCACTAAATAAATCAAGAGTATCAATAACATCATCTCTAGTAAATTCACCACGAACCAATTCAAGTAATCTCATAAATCTAACTGGGTTAAAAAAATGAGTAATTGCAAAGCGCTCACAAAACTTTTTTGGCATTCCTTTTGTTAGAAGACTAATAGGAATCGTTGAGGTATTTGAGGTAATAATGGTTGACTCTTTGCAACTTTCATTCAGCTTTTGATAAAGAGATTGTTTAATATCAAGTCTCTCTACAACAGCTTCAGCGATCCAGTCACAATCCTCAAGCTCATGGAAGTGATCACGAGTGTTTCCAATTCTTATAAGGTTTTCTGCTTCTTTACTCATAAGGCCAGGCATGTCTGGATCTTTAAGCCTTTCAAGTCCCTTAGTCGCAAGGCTATTTACGTTCTCACCCTCACTAGGAAGGTCAAGAAGCCAGACTTCTACCCCAGCATTCGCAACTTGACCAGCAATACCAGCACCCATTGTTCCAGCGCCAATAACGCCTACTTTTTTTATTTGATTTATCATTAAGAGTTTTTTAAGATGAATGATTTAATGGCATCAAGAGTGTCTTTTGGAGACTCTATTGGAAGCATATGACCAGCATTAGAAATAGTTGTAGTCTCAGCGTTCAGCATCTTAGCTAATTCTAAGCCGAACTTAAGAGGTGTATTTTTGTCTTCTGTTGCGAGAATAACGTTAGATGGAGTGTTAATATCTTTAGCACAATTTATGCCATTTTTATATTCAGTGCAAGCAACAAGATCTTCTGCTAGAGGATTATTAACCATTATTTGTCGGCCAATCCCTATGGGCTGCATTCCTGGCACAGCGCTACTACCTGATTGTGATTGAGAGCCAAATCCCCACTTGAGCAACATATCGGCTGCATCATTAGGTGTTTTTTTAGCCGCTTCAACTAGAGTTTCGTTAACGGGTATTGAGGCAGCAGTTGCGACAGCAGTTAATGTTTTTAGTTTTGACCCTAAAGAGCCAGCTGCCTCTAAAGCAACAAGAAATCCTTGAGAATGTCCAACAAGATGTATTGATTCACAGCCTGCTAATTTAAGAGTTTTTACGAGCCATTTACCCATCTCTTCAATCGTTTTTAAAGGCTTACCTTCCGAAAGGCTATGACCAGGAAGGTCAGGTGCAAATACTGAAAAACCATGAAAAGCAAACCATCTCGCTTGAAGGGCCCAAGATCTGTGGTCTAGACCACTCCCATGAACAAACACTACAGTAGGTTTTTTAGGATCAAATGTGCAGCCACCAGTGGCTACAAAAATATTATCCCCATCAACAACGATATTCATTATGAAGTCGCCTTTTCTACTGCTTTAAGGCCAGATTTAAAGTCATTAATAATATCTGCTACAGACTCTATTCCAACAGACACGCGTATTAAGTCAGCGCTACTTCCAGCTGCTTTCATTGCTTCATCATCAAGGCGCGAGTGCGTTGTACTAGCAGGATGAAGAACTAAGGTTCTTGAATCACCAACATTTGCTAAATTAGATGATAATTTTAGTGCGTTGATAAATGCCGCACCACCCTCTCTGCCACCTTTAACTCCAAAGCACAGCATAGAGCCAGCACCATTTGGAAATAGCTTTTGAGCAATTTCATAAGTTGGGTTTTCGGGTAAATCTGGATGGTTAACCCACATAACAGCCGATTGTTCTAGGAGCCACTTAGCAAGCTTAAGCGCATTTTTGACATGCTGGTTCATTCTAAGAGTGAGGGTTTCTATTCCCTGAAGAAATAAAAATGCACTATGAGGACTCATTGCTGGACCAAAGTCACGCATTGATTCTGCTCTCATTTTCATTGATAGCGCAGATGGACCAAATTCTTCCCAAAAGTTTATACCATGAAACGGTTCATAAGGTGTTGTTAGGGTTGGGTGTTTTTTACTAGAGCCCCAGTCAAAAGACCCACCATCAACAATTACACCTCCAACAGCAACTCCATGACCACCAATCCATTTAGTGACTGAGTGAACAACAACATCAACGCCGTGCTCCAAAGGTTTGCATAATACAGGCGTTGCAAAAGTAGCATCTACAACTAGTGGTAAGTGATTTTGATGAGCAATCTTAGCAATTTTAGGAAGGTCAGAAACCTCAAGCCCAGGATTTCCTATCGATTCGCAAAATACAAGTTTAGTGTTTTCTTGTATTGCAGCTTTTAGCGCTTTTTCATCATTTATAGAAACGAAGGTACACTCTATATTAAACCTTTTAAGAGTGTGCTTTAGAAGTGTTGCTGTTGAGCCATAAATTTGTGACGCGCTCACAATGTGATCTCCAGCAGAACAAAGGCTCATAAAAGTAACAAAAAGTGCACTCATGCCTGAGGCGGTACAAATAGCTCCTACGCCGCCTTCAAGTGCAGCAATTCGCTGCTCTAGAACCGCGACCGTTGGATTAGTCATTCGGCTATATATATGACCACCTTTTTCAATATTAAAAAGAGCTGCAGCATCATCAACTGTTTCGAAAACATAAGAGGTAGTTTGGTATATAGGAACAGCTCTGCTTCCAAAAGACGGTTCTGGTTGATAACCAGAATGCAAAGATATTGTTTCAGGGCCAAAAAAGGATGACTTTCCCATAAATTCTCAGTTTCAAAACAAAGACATTATTTTCTCACAACTGGCTATTGAGTTGGCTTAAATTTCTTCTAAAAGGCTATTTAGCTAAAGAAAGTTCTTCGCGCATTTTGTTGATTGTTGACTTGTAATTTTCAGTATTAAAAATTGCTGACCCGGCGACAAATGTATCAGCACCAGCTGCTGCAATTTCTTGAATATTGTCAACTTTAACGCCACCATCAACCTCAAGTCTCGTGCTGAGACCTTTTTCATCAATTAATTTTCTCACAATTCTCAATTTATCTAAAGATGAGGCTATGAAAGACTGCCCTCCAAATCCTGGATTTACTGACATCAGTAGTATCATATCAAGTTGATCAATGACGTGCTCTAAATAGTGAAGTGAGGTTGCTGGGTTAAAAACTAAACCTGCTTTGCATCCGTTTTCTTTTATAAGTCCTATTGTGCGGTCTATATGTTCAGATGCTTCGGGGTGAAACGTGATGTATGAAGCACCCGCTTTTGCAAAGTCAGGAATAATTCTATCAACTGGCTTGACCATTAAATGGACATCGATCGGTGCGGTCACACCATGGTTTCTCAGTGCCTCACAAACTAAAGGCCCAATTGTTAGGTTTGGTACGTAGTGATTATCCATGACATCAAAATGAACAATATCGGCTCCAGCAACTAAAACATTGTCAACCTCTTCTCCAAGTTTAGCAAAATCTGCTGCGAGTATTGAGGGCGCAATAAAGTTTTTTTGCTTCATTTTAGTCTCCGTTTATTCTTTAAAAAGGCTTTGGCCTGTCATCTCTTTTGGCTGTTCAATTTCCATAAGCTCCAAAAGCGTTGGTGCTAGATCTGCAAGTGTACCAATATGTGGACCTAATAGTGAGTTTTTCCTTTTCCCAACATAAATTAATGGAACTGGATTGGTTGTATGCGCAGTATGGTTTTTTTGCGTTTCAGGATCTAGCATTTGCTCTGCATTTCCATGGTCCGCAGTAATGAGTATTTCGGTTTCAGACTCTAGACATGCCTGGTGAATTTTCCCTAAACAACTATCTACTGCTTCTACAGCTTTAATAGCCGCTTCAAGGTTTCCAGTGTGTCCAACCATGTCTGTGTTGGCAAAATTACAGATAACCAGCTTATATTTTCGAGATTGAAGCGCTGAAATAAGATTTGCAGTTAATTCATACGCACTCATTTCTGGCTTTAAATCATAAGTTTTTACGTCAGGAGATTGAATAAGCTTTCTTTCTTCTCCAGGAAGTATTGCTTCAACGCCTCCATTAAAGAAAAAGGTGACGTGAGCATATTTTTCAGTTTCAGCAATTCTAAGCTGACTAAAGCCAAGGCTTG
>Ga0308019_10002410_pt1 | contig 10693 bp, 8 predicted proteins | sample Neamet284_FD_203135 | JGI IMG/M metagenome (GOLD analysis project Ga0308019, IMG submission 203135) | Marine microbial communities from water near the shore, Antarctic Ocean - #284 | ecosystem: Environmental > Aquatic > Marine > Unclassified | place: Southern Ocean | collected 2014-10-01
TATTCCCTCGAACCCGTGATCAGAGATCAACAGGTTAGAACCTCGCCCAAAAACGAGGATATCTAGATCAAAAATCTTGCCAACATTCACTACTTTAAGTAGGTCTTGCTCAGTTTCTGCTTTTACACAAATCGCAGCTGGACCGCCAACACGGTACGTAGTCACGCTCCCCATAGGAAAGTCCATTTCCCCAAGTGTGCCTAATGACCGTGCGGCTGAATCAATACGTTCCTGGTCCGACCAAGCCATATCAGCCGACTCGGTGCTGGATTTCGTCTGGCAGTAAAGTCAAGTCGCCAGCGCCCATTGTCAAGCAGAGATCACCGGATTTTAGATACTTGTTTAAGTAAGTTTTCAAAGAAGCTCGTTGCGGAAGATATTCCACCGAAGCGCTTGGGTACTCAGCAAGTATCGCCTGAAGGATTAGGTCACTGGTTATACCTGGCTGTGGCTCTTCTCCGGCTGCGTATACATCAGTTAGGACCAGATGGTCCGCGTCACGAAAAGAATGCCTAAATTCATTCCAAAGTTCTGCTGTGCGGCTGTACCTATGAGGCTGGAAAACTGCTACTACACGTTTCCAATCTCCTGCTTTAGCCGCCGCCAAAGCAGCCTCTACCTCGGTAGGCAAATGTGCATAGTCATCCACGAAAGTGACGCCATCGCGCTCACCTCTGAACTCAAAACGGCGTGCAACACCAGCAAATTTAGCTAATGCCGAAATGATTTTTTCGGGCTTAGCTCCTAGTTCAACTGCGGCTGCGACTGCCGCCGTAGCGTTCAAGACATTATGCAAGCCAGGCACTGGCAATTCACAATGACCGAGTAATTCACCTCGTTTAAATATCGAGAATGTCGAGCTGTATCGAGACAATGCTACATTTGCGATCCGGTAATCACTCTCTGAATGCTCGCCATACGTGGTGCACTTTTCTAATTTCTTGGCTAGCAAACCTGCGCCTACATCGTCAATACAAATAATTTTTGGGCCTTGAGCCGCAGATGCAAAGTCCTCGAAAGCATCATTAATTGCCTCCATAGACCCATAGTAGTCAAGGTGATCGCATTCGATATTAGTAATAACAACCGCATGCGCCCCTAGCTGAGTAAAAGTACCGTCTGACTCATCTGCTTCGACGACAAAGAGCTCACCGGTACGGTCCCAAACTGAGCCAGAACCTATCTCATTTAGGTCACCGCCAATTATGAATGATGGCCGTAGCCCGGCCGACACAAGAGCCAACGACAACATCGATGAAGTGGTTGTTTTGCCATGTGTTCCTGCTACAGCGATAGTTACTTTTAGCTTACATATTGCTGTGAGAATGTCTGCCCTAGATAAGACAGTTGCTCCGATTGATCTAGCCTCCATGACCTCTTCATTGTCATCTGCAATCGCTGTTGAGCGCGCTACTAACTGTGAAGCGGTCACATTAGCGGGACTGTGCCCGATGGCCACCTGCACTCCGAGCGCTCGGAGGCGAGTTACACCTGCCGACTCACGAATGTCACTCCCGGTAACACGGTGCCCCATTTCACACAAGACTGCACCTATTCCGTTCATGCCTGCGCCACCAGCGCCAATCAAATGAATTTCAGAAGGAGCCGACAAATCTATTTCAGTCACTACCGAATGCTTCCCTGTCTAGGTCGGCTGGGATTTCCAGCGCGTGTCTAACTATCAATTCTGACACGGCTTTGGCAGCATTCGGCGGCACCTTCTCATCAATTAGCTGCTTTTTCTGTTGGGGGTCTGCGCCTAATCCCCGATCAATCTCAGTAATTAAAGCAACAGAATCTAAGGCAGCATCTTGCAAAATTTTGCCAGTACCGATTTTCTCTAACATTTCTGCATTTCTTTGTTGATGATTGTTCGGAGCGAACGGTAGCGGAATCAATAAACATGGAATTTGAAGTATTTGTAGCTCCGCAACAGTGGAACCACCAGCTCGACAGATAGCAAAATCAGCCGCCCCGAGGGAGTTCGGAAGGTCGTGATCGTATTGGACTGCCACATAATTTTCTGTCGGTATTTCCGGGCGTTCTTCCCAATCTCTTTCTCCCACGACATGGTAGAAAAGAACATTTGGTCTCTCTGCTATCTGGTCGCTAGCTGCCCAAACTGCGCTGTTGAGGCTCGTCGCCCCCAAGGACCCTCCAAAAATTACAACGACTTGGATCGATTCCGGCCAACCACGTTTCGTTCGTGTTTTATTTCTATTTCCTTTTGCTTCGTGCACCAGTTCTCTGACCGGGTTGCCCGTTGCTACTTCTCGCACCAAACCAGTGCCAACAGTCGGTACTGCTGAAACTTTCGCAAACCTTGCGAGCAGTCGGTTAGTCGCAGACGCAGCAGCGTTCTGTTCAGAGATAATCAACGGAGTCGACTTAATAACTGCTCCAATGGAGGCTGGCAAAGCGGCATAGCCACCCAGACACAAAACAGCAGCGGGATTAATTCGGTAAACGCTCCAAACACCTTTTGAAATACCAACAGTTAGCTTAAGTAAATTTTTCAGATTCTGGAAACTCACTTGCCGCCTGTTGTAGCCCCTCCCTTGGAAAGTAGTTAGATGAAATCCAGCTTTAGGAACCATTAATTGTTCAACTCCTCGTTCGCTCCCCATAAAACGAATATCTTCCCGAGGCCAACCAGCTTTCACTAGTGCTTCGGCAACAGCCAAACCAGGGATTAGGTGACCGGCTGTACCGCCTCCCGCTATAAGAAGAATTGGTTTAGCCTTTCTCAGTCTGATCATCGTGATTGACGGGCAATATTAAGTAAAATTCCCGCCGCTGAAACAGTAGCTAACAACGCTGAACCTCCATATGAAATGAATGGTAAGGGAATCCCGGTGACCGGTATTAGTCCGAGAACACCTCCGAGATTGATAAATGTTTGACCTGTGAACCAAATTGTTATCCCAGCAGCTAACAATGAGCCAAAAAAATCGGGAGCTTCTTGCGCAGTCCTAAACCCCAACAGACTCAGCACTCCAAGCAGTCCTATGATTACTACCCCACCGAGAAAGCCGACTTCTTCTCCGATTACAGCAAAAACAAAATCTGTATGAGCAGCGGGCACCCAACCCCATTTTGCTTGACCACTGCCGAACCCAGTGCCTGTAAGCCCGCCATTCGCTAGCGTCGCCATGGCTTGACAAACTTGGTACGTTTCATCGCTACAATAAGCGCTTGGATTTAACAGACCCACCATTCTCCCACGCCGATATGGAACGCTGGCAATAAACATTGCGCCAACTGCTACCACCCCGCTCAGTGGGAACAAGAGATACCGAATTGGAACACCCGACACAAATAGCATCCCGGCCACGATCACGGCTAAGAGAATTGCGGTGCCTAAGTCAGATTGTAGTTTCGCTATCACAAAGCCCACCGCACCCAAGCCAACCATCACGGGAACAACTAACTTTTTTGCACTAGCAATCTGACTTCTCCGTTGAGCCAGAAATGACGCCAATCCAATTACTGTCGAAAGTTTCAGTAATTCCGACGGCTGAAAATTAAATGGTCCGAGGTCAATCCACCTCCTCGATCCATTCGCTACATAGCCGAGTATTTCAACTGCAATTAGTGCTAAAAAACTGACAAATATCAACCCTCCTGCTAACTTTCGCCATTTCCTGTAGTCAATGTGCAATGTGATTAAAAGAAGAATTATCGCTAGCGCAACCGCAGCGATATGGCGCAAAAAATAATGAAAAGAGTTTCCAGAGTTCTCTATGCCCGACAGGCGGGAAGCCTCCACGACAGCCACTGCACCGGCTAGCAAGAGCATGAGCACCGATGCCAGCATTGCCACATACTTAAGCGGTGAGTCAGATAAACCCACAGTAGGTAATAGTTTTTTCTTGGGCAGGAGGCTAGTCATCTTGTCCCTCTCCTAAAGAGACTTGCTTAACCGCTTTCTTAAAGTCGTCGCCACGGGCCTCATACCCTGAATACCAGTCGAAAGACGCACATGCAGGGGAAAGCAGCACCGACCCAGAGAGATCTTGAGCCATAGCAGCAGCGACATTCACCGCTTCCTTCATTGACGTCGCCCTTAAGGCTGGCATATACGGGCTAAATAACGACACAAGCAAATCAGCGGTTTCGCCGATACACACCACAGCACCTAAGTTCGCAATTGCCCCCAATAGAGGAGTGAATTCTATAGCTTTGTTTCGCCCACCAACTATGAGTACTGCATTCTCAAAACCTTTGAGCGCCGCTACTGTCGCATGCGGCGTCGTGGCTTTACTGTCATTAAAAAAATTGACGCCACCGGTTTTGGTTACGAACTCAAGCCTATGAGATAGACCCGAAAAATTAATGAGTACTGACTCCACCGCTCGAACTTTTGCACCCATTTCTCGGGCGACAGCAACAGCTGCGCAAGCATTCAAAAGATCATGAGGACGCCCTAACGGCATCTTTTCAATAGCAACAATTTTTTCACCACGATCTACAATGTGAGAGCCCTGGACAGACACGTCGCCCCCGGGTCCAAACGTCAGAAGTTGAGACGCTGAACCCTTATATAACGAATTTATAAATTCATCTCCATATGGCAAAACAGTTAAATCGCCCGCTTCTTGTTGCTCCCAAATTTTCTTTTTTGAATTAGCGTAGCTTTCAAGGTCCCCATGCCAATCTAAATGATCAGGAGCAAAATTTAGCCAAGCTGCAACACGTGGTCGAAAGAGCTCAACATTATGAAGTCGGAAAGAAGAAGCTTCAACAACGAAAACTTCTGGGGTCGGATCTCTTATCGACAAGGCCTCTACTAACGGTATATCGGTGTTACCCGCTGCAAGTGCTTCGATATTCGATTGCAGCAACATTTTAGTCACTAGATCAGTTACCGTTGTTTTGCCATTAGTGCCAGTAATAGCAGCGCAAGGTCGTGAGTCCCACATCGCTGCGAGGTCTAATTCGCTAACGACTGGCAAACCTTTTGAGGCTGCAATCCTGTATATGTTGTGGTGAGCTGAAATTCCAGGGCCGATGCTGAGAGCTGTCACTCCTGAAAGCGCTATTTCTAGATCAGCACTGTTCGAAGAGTCGCACACCTCAAGCCCTGCTGCGAGACCAAATTCAGTGGTAGTTGATGGCTTGTCATCCATCAACACCACCTGTGACCCTCTGTCAATAAGGGCATTGGCGACAGCACGGCCGGTAACACCAAGACCTGCTACGGCGCAGCGACTTAAATCGACATGAGTCATAAGGACCCTGCTGGAAGCTGAACTAAATCTAAGCTGACATAGTCCGCATAAAAAATACCCAAAGCAAAAGCTACGCAGAGACCATTTAGGATCCACAATCTGATCAATACAGTTGTTTCAGGCCAACCACCTAGCTCGAAATGATGGTGTATCGGAGCCATTCTGAATATCCGCCGTCCTGCAAGCTTATAAGAACCCACTTGCAGGATCACTGAGACGGTCTCGAGAACATACAGACCGCCAATTACTGGAAGTAATAAATGGGTTTCCAACAGTAAAGCCAGCCCTGCCATCGCTGTTCCGATAGCTAGGGAACCCGTGTCTCCCATAAATATTTGCGCCGGTGGCGCATTCCACCACAAAAAACCTACACAACCACCAGCCATCGACGCAGCAACGATAGCTAGATCCAGTGAGTGACTCACGCCATATGTGTCAGGGTGTCGAAACGCCCAGTAGCCGATGACCATGAACGCGGAAAACCCAATCGCAGCGGACCCGCCCGCCAATCCATCAAGTCCGTCAGTCAAATTCACTGCATTGGAAGTCGCTAATATCAGCACCACTGCCCAAACGACCCAGACCGCCTTAGGCACAACAAGGTTAGGAAAATCAGCGCGAGTAAAAGTAATTATTGAGTCTACGCCAACCCAATAAATAGCTAGAAGCGCAAAACTGGTCCCGACGCTCAGCAGACCAATAATTTTTGCTTTTTTGTTTAGTCCAAGGTTACGTTCCCGACTTACTTTAATTAAATCATCTAAAAATCCTACTAAACCCGCTCCAATTATTGCCACCGTAAGAGTAATCCCACTGCGCGTGATCACTGTCTCTGCTCGCAAATGACTCACTACATATCCTGCTACTGCTCCGAGCACGATCGCCACCCCGCCCATAGTGGGAGTACCTGCTTTTACCAGGTGTCCCTCCGGGCCATCTAAACGAATCGGTTGCCCAACTCCGGCAGCTTGAAGCCATGGGATGAGGTATTTCGTTCCTAGGAGTGAAACCGTCATAGAAACTGCAGCAGCAATGAGTAACGCAATCAAGACTTTTTTCCTTTCGCCGCTTTTCGCAAGTAGAGACTTTTTTGGGCTATCGCAACATCATCAAAAGGTAACTCTGAACTGCCAAAAATCTGGACTTTCTCATGACCTTTTCCTGCGATCAGAACAACATCACCAGGTTTTGCTCGGCTGATAGCAGACCCGATCGCTTTCTCTCTGTCCAGCTCAACCGCTAATTCGTCTATATTCCCAGCTATTTCTTGTGCTATGACATCTGGGTTCTCGAATCGAGGGTTATCGGAAGTAATGATTACAAAATCTGCTAACTCAGACGCTATTTTTCCCATCAATGGGCGTTTGCCTCTATCTCTATCCCCGCCGGCACCGAAAACTACCCAAATTCTGCCATCGGTTAAGTCAGATATCGCTCGAAGCGCAGCTTGCAATGCCTCAGGTTTATGCGCGTAATCGACGATAACTGAAATGTCGCTCTCCTCAAGGCTTACAGGCTGCATGCGACCAGGAACTGGCACAAGCGCCTCCATGCTTTTTGCTATCTCTGCATCGCTCAGCCCAATCTGAGAAGCAGCAACGGCAGCAGCAGCCAAATTCTCGAGATTGAAACGACCGATTATTCTGGTTCCAACTTCCAAGCCCCGCCATCTGAACTTGAGCCCATTAAAGTCGCTATCAACATCACTAAAATCTTTTAAAGAAAATGAAACGGTCGGCATTGAAGGCGATAACTCAGATTCCAGTCTCTTTCCCCAATCATTTTCTAAATTCACGAGCGCAGTAGTTGACCGCCCATCAAACAACTGCTTTTTTGCCGAGAAGTAAGCTTCCATATCGGAATGGAAATCGAGGTGCTCCGGACTTAGATTTAAAAATATGCCTAGGTTAAACGTGACACCGTTTACGCGACCTAGCTCAAGGCCATGCGATGAAACTTCCATACAAACAAAATCAACAGCACCTTCAACTTGTCTCGCTAGCCATCTTTGCAAATCGGGTGCTTCGGGGGTAGTTCGTATTCCTTCTAGGGTTCCTAATGCCATCGACTTGAAACCAAAATAATCAAGCATCTGCTTTAAATATTGGACAACCGTTGTCTTACCTGATGTTCCCGTCACTCCTATTATTTTAAGCTTTTGGGATGGGTCACCAAAAATTTTCGATGCTGCTACTCCGAGTACTGAGGCCACATCCTCTACGATGATTTGTGGCACCCTCACACTTACGGACCGCTCTACCAGTAACGCCGCCGCTCCGTTTTCCACAGCCTCTGCAGCGAAGTCATGTCCATCATTTACTTTTCCAGTGATAGCTGCAAATAGCCCACCGACAGGAATATTTAGACTGTTGTGACTTACTTCTTTAATGGCTAGGTCGCTCTCATCGCAACCCATAGGAAATTTCAGAGTGCCCCCCAGGTGGTGAGTGAGTGCAGAAAGCTTAATGGTAGACACCGACTGATTTATCCGATTTCCGAGGGTGCTATTCGCTGCGTTTGCAACACCTGTCTCGCTATGTCTGAAAAAATTGGAGCCGCAACTAGACCTGCCATGTACTCCACAGGTTCGTCTAGCGTTACCACAATGGTAATCGCAGGTGATTCAGCAGGAACAAACCCTGCGAAAGTACTCGTATACGCAAAATCGCTATAGCCAGGACCACCGGTCCGAGTTTTTTGAGCAGTGCCTGTCTTCCCGGCGACTGCGTACCCATTCACAGCAGCTCTTTTACCTGTTCCGTTCAAGACGACGCCAGTCAACATCTCTTGCATCTCAGTGGCTGTTTCAGCCGACAAAACTCGTTTCCCAACGACAAACTCCTCAGGTTTGAACCCATTGGAACCGAGAGTACCGCGCACGAGCCTAGGAGTGAGATACACCCCGCCATTTGCAATGGCGTTATATGCAGCAGCTAACTGAATGGAAGTAACTGAAATACCCTGTCCAAAAGCAATAGTCGCCAGGCCTGTCCCATCCCAATCTCTTGGATGTTTAAGAATGCCTCGTGACTCCGCCGGGAATGATTGAACGTCGCTCTCACCGCTGTAAGAGCCAAACCCGAATTTAGATAGGTATTGGTGCAACAGGTCCCGACCGAGCGCCTCAGCGATTTGAATAGTTCCAATGTTTGATGACTTGGCTAAGATTTCAGGGACACTCAGGCTCCCAGTGGAACTAAAGTAAGGTTCACGAAACAACTTATCGGAAAACAGATATGTCCGAGGAACATCAAAAACTTGGTCAGCGCTAATTCGATTTGTTTCCAACGCTGCTGCAATAGTAAAGGGTTTATTAACTGAGCCAGGCTCGTAGGTGTCTACGTATGCCATCAAATAGTTGGCGTTTTTCACTTTATTGGAAAGCGAATCTCGGACGACTCCAGCCACAGCGAGCACATTTCCTGTTTCTACTTCTAATACTACTACTGTTCCTTTTTTAGCTCCCGACTTTTCAACAGCATCTTTCAAAACTTTTTCAGTTAACCATTGTGTCGGCGCATGCAAAGCTAAGACTAGGTCATCACCACTTTTTTCAGCTCGGTAATCTAATTGCCCATTTGGAAGGACGATTTTGTTAATGCCTCGTGAACGATAGGCGCTTGATGTCCCGGATTTACCTTCCAAAACATCATTAAATTGGACTTCAAGACCTGAAGAAGGTTCTTGCTGTGGATTGACCCTTCCTATCAACCCTAGGGCGATGTCGCCAGATGGACGCTGGCGGCCTTGCACGCTTCTGAACTCTAACCCAGGCAGCTCCAATGACTTAACATCTTCTCTGACCTGCAACTCAACCAAGGGAGACAGAAGAACATACTCCTTGTTAGGTCTTGATAGCCTTTCACGCAGCCATTTTTCACTATGTCCTAGGACTGGCGCCAATAGTCTTGCTGTTCGCTCAACATCTAAAACTAAAGCGGGGTTAACTCCGATCTCTACCATCTCTGTTGATTGAGCAAGCGGACTGAACTCTGTGTCTAAAATCGCACCCCGATGGCCGGTTAACTCTTCTGGTTTAGGATCCTTCCTCATTGCCGCTATAGTTTCTTCGGCATTAATTACCTGGATATAGGCAAGTTTCACTACTGCCAGTAGTAACCCGGCTAAGACTATGAGCATCAGAACTGCTACTCGGCGTTTAGGCGAGCCAGCTTTAATTGACTTTGCTTCGCTTACCGAGTCAAGAATTGGTGCTTCTCCACTAGATGCTTTATCGAATTCATTCTCACCCACGACGAGTACGTGAAGACACTGAATCAGTTAAGAGTGTCTTCACTGACTGCCAATCAGAAGAGCTACGGGTCCCGGTGTCAAGAGACACATTGGCCGACGCGCTGATATAAGCAGGATCAACTCGGATTATGGTTGGTTCAGCGGCCGCAACTAGCCCTAGGACACCATCACTCCACCGAAAAATTTCTTGAGGTGCCTGTCGGCGGTCTAACTCGATTTGCAATTTCCGAAGTTCGGTCCGCTCGCTTTCGATTTGCTCTCCGATATTTTGCAGTTCGAAATGAACGCCATCACTAAGCGATTGCAAAATAGCGAACACGAAGAGAACCAGAAGAGTTAAGCCGCCAAGGAATGCTGTTGCGCTAACAAAACGTCGAGCCAGGGGCTTTCTCGTTGGCGAGCTAACCTCAAGCTGTGAAGTGTCAGTCGCATCTTTGAAATAAGCAGATTCTGGAAGTAACGTTAAAGTCACCTGCTTTACAATTCCCCTGCAGGAAGCCGCTCAGCTGAACGAAAACGCGCACTCGTCGCACGTGGATTATGCGCAATCTCACTTTCAGTCGGGCGTCGTACTTTTCGTTTCAGCAGTCGCACAGTCGGTCCGGCTCCACAAACGCATGGCAAAGAGGATGGACAATGACAAAGACCATCAGCCGCTTCTCGTAACAAATGTTTCACTATTCTGTCCTCTCCGGAGTGGTATGAAAGCACCGCTATGCGGCCGCCGGTCTGCAGTCTTTCGATGACGGAACGGATGGCCGGCTCTATAAGATTCAACTCGTCGTTCACTTCTATTCTGATTGCCTGAAAAGTTCGCATCGCTGGATGGCGGCCCAGCCGGCGAACAGCTGCAGGAACTGAATCACGAACTACGTCTGCTAGCTCTCTTGTCGTTCGGACCGGTCGTGCATTAACAATCCCTGCTGCTATTCGTGAAGAATGTTTCTCATCTGCATTACGTCTCAGCAACCAGCGAAGTTCTTTTTCTTCGTACGTATTTACGACAATGTCCGCATTCAGGTCTTGTTTAGAGTTCATTCTCATATCGAGCGGGGCATCAAAACGATGCGAGAATCCTCGATCAGCTGTATCAAGTTGGTAACTACTTACACCGAGGTCAAAAATTGCTCCGGCTAGTGGCTGTTGAGAATCATCGACTAGTGCCCCGATTTGGTCGAAGGTTGCGTGCACTACTTTGGCCCGATTTG
>Ga0308019_10002411_pt1 | contig 10692 bp, 11 predicted proteins | sample Neamet284_FD_203135 | JGI IMG/M metagenome (GOLD analysis project Ga0308019, IMG submission 203135) | Marine microbial communities from water near the shore, Antarctic Ocean - #284 | ecosystem: Environmental > Aquatic > Marine > Unclassified | place: Southern Ocean | collected 2014-10-01
CTGTTCCTGCATTGGAAGTCCAACCTAAAGTGCCACTAAGACAATCATCAGGGGCAGCGTCGAGAACGCCATCGTTATCTGTATCATCTTCTTCTGTTTCACCATCTTTACAGCCATCACCATCGTAGTCTGTTCCTCCTGTGGAAGTCCAACCAAGTTCTCCTTTCGGGCAAATATCAGGATGAAGGTCTGTGACTCCATCGTTGTCATCATCGAGGTCTTCACTAGAATCTTGACAGCCATCAGTATCATAGTCTGTCCCCGAGGTCGAAGTCCAACCTGAAGCGCCAGTAGGACAATCATCAACACCATCGTCGATTCCATCGAGATCGCTGTCTGCACGTCCTGCGAAATGGGCGGGATGTTCATCAGCGAGTTCGAGTGAGTGGGAATCGACTTGAGGCGTAGAATCTTCATCCTCGAATTCAAAGTCAATGAACATCACTTGAGCGGATGAAATTGATGACATAAGGAACATCAATAGGGCGACATAAGAGGCCAACTTGTGGTTACGCTCCGCTAACATAGAACTGGGTGTAGAGATGGTCTTTTTATCCTTCCGTTGAAAAGTGTAATACTCAAAAGCCATGATGCGCATTTTGAACCCGCTTTGAGATAATACTTTCGTCTCAATGAAGGGCAAAGAACATGGCTAAGAATCGTTTGGAATCACCATGCCTCAACTGCTTTACTTTGGCCGAGGCAGGGTCGTTTTGGAATACCTCGTCGAAGCAGGATGTACACCTGTGAAGAAGATTCAAGATGCAAATGTTGTCGTGGTTGAAAGCTATGACAATCATTCGCAAAATCTATCTGAACGCCTGACTGGAACCATTGGTTTGATGAAGCAAGCCATTGATGAAATCGAATGCTCAGCCGTGAATCGAATGGTGGTCATCACCGACCAATCATCGACAAAAGGCACCATGCGAAGTGGGACTAAATCCGGAGTCGCTCTTGATGATGTACACGGCTTTGGAACTTTAACTGCGGAAGTGTTGAGTCGAATGGCAGCAAATATGGGCATTAAAACGAAGGTGTTCCGAATTCAACCAAACCAACTCCAAGATTCTCTTATCGACATCCATGCATTTCTTACAGGGGATGATGACTCGATTGGATACGAAGTTGTGACTTGGAGAGCATAGCCTCAAGTATACTCCGATCAAAGTGGAGTCATGAGCGAAGAATTCATCGTCAATCAGGCCCAACAATTAGATACAGAGTTTCTCATCTATACCGGAAACTTCTGCGGCTATTGTACGGCGGCAAAGCGTTACCTCGACCGTCAAAAACTCTCCTTTACCGAGTATAACTTTGATGAAGTGCCAAATTTGCGACAGCAAATCGTCGAAGCAACTGGGCATCGAACTGTACCGGTCATTTTTGACATTAAAGGCGAACAACCCGTATTCATTGGCGGCTATGACCAATTACAACCGTATTTGCGACAACGCAGTTAACCATTCCTTCAACGCAGCATGATGCTCCATCGGAATCATGTGGCCCTTTGGATGTTCAATCAATTCCATCGCCCAACCTGCAGATTCAAAGACATGGGCGACAGCCCAACCATCTTGAATTGAAACTCGTAAATCGCGTTCACCGTGCATCCAAAACAAATGTTTGGGTTCGAGTTCGGCAAGGCGGAGGCGAAGTTCCATCTCTCGTACGAGTCGAGTACCCATCGCAACAACGCCAACGATTCGATCTGCAAGTGGTAACTGCAACATCTCCTGAGCCATTGCGCCACCTTGTGAAAAACCTCCAACCACCAAAGGACCGAGTGGGGCTTGTTCTGCAATGAGTTGTTCGAGTTGTGAAAGAGAAGAGTCAACATCGATGAGTTCTCTTCGAGAAAGAGTCATTCGACGTGTGGCATCAGCATCCTCGTCCTCATAGCGCCACCATGTTCGCCCTCGGTTGGGGTGAGAATATCGCGCCTCAGGAACGATAAGTGTCCAGCCTTCGGGAAGTATTTTTTCTGCAAATGGGCGCATCATGCTGGCATCGCCAGTCATTCCATGCATCATGATGAGGGTCGGCAAGGTATCACTTCACAGCGTCCACTCAAACATGAGAGCCCCAGCCACTTTGAGATGGACAAATGACTCAGGACCACGAACCGTTACGGTGAGTGAATATTCGCCAGCATTGGATGGAATCGTACCGATGGTCCCTTTCTCAGTCGCTCCAGCACCCCAAGCACGTGTCAAAGGTGAGGCACCAGCATGGTCTTTCATCGATAGGGAACCTGAACTGGGACCGTTGCTGGAGATTTCCACATCTAAATACCAAACTAAAGTATCCCATTCGCCTTCGGATGGGTGGCCTTCATCGAGGAATGAATCGTAGACTTCTTGGTCGTTTTCTTCATACAAACTGTCCATTAAATCTCGAGCACGATAGAAAAAGACATCACCCGAATAACCATCACGAGCAGTATTCAAATCCATTCGTAATTGTCGAACACCTTCTGCATCACTCCAGACAAAGTTTTCGAGGAATCCCTTACTTCCGCTAAAGGTGTAGGAGAGTTCGTGGCCTTCAGAGGAAGTTGCTGAAACTCGAGTATTACCGTTGTTGATCGAATCGGTTGTCGCTGTCCATTCATGTCCAAATAATGTGAATTCCCATGTATCGCCAACGACCCAGGGGAACGAAAAGACAGATTGAGGTTCTCCATTCTCATACACAGAAAGCCCGTCAAGCGTCACTCTGCCTAAGAAGGGGTTATGGTTGATTACTGCATGGCGTTGTGCTTCAGTTCTTGATGAGATTCCAAGGCGATAAACGCCATCTTCGTCATCGATTTCGGCTACGACCAATCGAGCACTGTCTTCACCGAACTGAGGAGTGATGAATGTGTACAGCCATTGGTCGCCGATTTCCCAAACAGGAAGCAACTTTTGTTCTTCTGTCGTGGAATCACTTTCATTCTCCGCTAACGAACCAGTTGTACAACCAGCCAAAACGCTGGTGCACATCAAGAGCAGCAACATAACGCTGGCGTGTAATCTACGACCCATGTTCCTACCCTAACGGGCTTTATTCATGAGCCTAACGCTTCAAAGAGTCTCAAAGGAGACCTGTTTGAGAGAGTCGGCCTGTTCCAGCAAGTACCACTGCAACAATCGCCATCAATTTGATGAGAATATTGAGTGATGGACCTGAGGTATCCTTGAATGGGTCACCGATGGTATCGCCGATAACAGCCGCTTCGTGTGCGTCATCGCCTTTCTTAGCGCCTTCGATGTGACCTTGTTCGATTGCTTTCTTTGCATTGTCCCAAGCACCACCGGCGTTGGCCATGAACAAAGCCATGAGAACACCTGTGACCAAAGAACCTGCAAGAAGACCGCCGAGTGCGTCCCAACCAAGAACCAGTCCAACAATGACTGGAGCGAGGATTGCTACTACACCAGGACCAACCATTTCTCGAAGAGCAGCCTTGGTTGAAATATCGACACAGAGTTGCGAATCAGGATAGGTTGTATCTCCAGCAATAATCTTTTCAGGCCACGTTGTAGCATCTTCCAAATCACCTTCGAAGGAAGTGTCTTTTGACAAAGTTTCCCGCATAATTCCAAATTGGCGTCGAATTTCAATAACCATATCGCCTGCTGCCTTTCCGACAGAGGTCATGGTCATAGCAGCAACAACAAACGGTAATCCACCACCGATGAGAAGTCCGACGACAACCATTGGGTTGCTGAGACTTAGATCCAATACGGCTGTATCTGAACTCATAATGGCGGCTATGTAAGCAGCGAAAAGAGCAAGTGCAGTCAAAGCAGCAGAACCAATTGCGAATCCTTTGCCGACTGCTGCAGTTGTGTTTCCAATTGAATCGAGTTCATCAGTTATTGCTCGGACTTCAGAGCCTAGACCACTCATCTCTGCAATTCCACCTGCATTATCTGCAACTGGTCCGTAAGCATCGACGGTCATGGTGACGCCGACTGTAGCAAGCATACCCATTGCAGCCATTGCAATGCAGTAAAGTCCGTATTCATCACCGCCGAAGTGATTTGCTCCAAGAATACCACCCGCAATCAACAAGATTGGAACGAAGGTGGACATCATACCGACTGAAAGTCCTGCAATAGCGTTTGTAGCAGGGCCGGTTTTCGACATTTCACCAATGTGTTGAATCGCCTTTGGTTTAATGATTCCAAAGATAGGTTCAATTCCAGTATAATATTCTGTAACCAGACCGATGAAGATTCCGACAATGCTGCCGAGAACGACTGAATGCATAACTCCGATGTCAACATCGATGAGGCCTTGGCCAAGGGTGCCTTCTGTAAGAGACATATAGCCGCCAATCCAAAACAGAATCGCAGCGATGAATGTGGTGTTTCGAAGTGCTGCTGCAGCATCTTTGCCGTTCTTGAGAATAAACATAGAGAACACACCAACAATTGAAGCAAGGTAACCAATGAGGCCGAGCATAATTGGCATCATGACATAATCGACACCCATAAGATCGGAATTGCTTGCAATAATCATTGCAGCGATGATTGAACCTACGAAAGATTCGAAGATATCTGCACCCATTCCTGCAACATCGCCAACGTTGTCGCCAACGTTATCTGCGATTACACCAGGGTTACGTGGGTCATCTTCAGGGATACCTGCTTCGACTTTACCGACAAGGTCAGCACCGACGTCCGCAGCTTTGGTGTAAATACCGCCACCGACTCGAGCGAAAAGAGCGATGGATGAAGCACCCATTCCAAATCCTGCTGCTGAAGAAAGGTTAGAACCTTCATCTCCGGCACCAAGCCAGAATGCAACAAGAGAGATTCCAAGCAGACCAAGTCCACCAACAGAGAGGCCCATGACTGCTCCACCGTTATAGGAAACTGCCAAAGCACCGGCTTTACCTTCATTCTTGGCAGCCATTGTGGTTCGACCGTTAGCAGAAGTAGCCGCACGCATTCCTGAGAATCCAGCAACGACTGAAGCAATTGCACCTGCAAAGAAGGCGATTGCGGTCTCGGTGTCGTTCAAAAACGCTAAGATTGCACCGACAACTACGACGAACACAGCGAGTACTTTGTATTCTGCAAAGAGAAACGCCATTGCACCTTCTTGAATTTCTTTTGTAATACTGGCAACTTTCTCGTTGTCAATTTCCACTTTGTTCACTTGTTTGTACAGCATAAACGCAATAGCAAGTCCTACGAGACCTGCACCTGCGGCAATCATTGGTATATTATCCATCATTATAGAACACCTGTAAAGCCGGCGACCAAAGAGCCCTTCATAAGTGGTTCCCCAAAAAAAACATCCACTGGGCGACTTTTTGGGGGTTTTCCCTTAACGCCGATAACGTTTCAAAAACTGGTTAAGTAGGCAATTGTTGAAAAAGGAGAGGCGGCTGCATAGGTATGATGAGCATCACTGCAGAGGAGGTCTTGGCCGAAATTGGCCCGGTTCAAGAAATCCTTGATGAGCATGATGGAGTGGTGACTGTTTTGGACACAACCGATGGAAACATCATGCTTTCACTCGATGGTGGATGCAACGGCTGTTCTTCAACACCAATGACTGCCATGCAAATCTACTATTCACTCAAGAAACTAGAACTCATCAACGATGTGATTTTTGTCAATGGCGAATTACCGGAATACATGCGTACATTCATCGACAAGAAAATGGAAAAGGAAGCGATGAGCACAGAGCAAGTCGAGTCCGATTCGCCTCAACCTCGTGGCCAAATTGTTTGATTACTCTTCTTCGTTCAATGTTCCAATCGTGTGTGGGTTCGCCCCAAAAGAGATATTTTTACCTTTAATATTCATTCGTGCAGCAAATGCGATCACTATACAAACCAGTGAGAGTGGCTTTGGGAGATAATTTGAACCCCATAACTCTCCACCGGAAAGCGAAAGCCACCAGAGTACTGCTGCCGCTGCAACCAGCAACAGAGCAATTATATTTTGAACGATGTTTTCCGCTTTCTCTGAGCGTGAAAAGGTTGCAATGAAGGTGAAGAGTATTACCGAAACTCCACAAAGTAATTCAGCCAGATGTTCGATGAAATCAGTACTGACCATGAAGGAGCCTATGACTTATGGTTCTTCAAGTTGAAGTTCCTTTGGGAATGGAGAGAGCAATGTTTGAGAAGGGTCGAGTGTATCCTCCGCCATGGCAGGTGGCGGTTTCACACTCCCGAAGGCTCGACCGAGTGGCCCGCCTTATTTTTCCCGTAACCAAATTGCTTCTGTTCTCCACCAAGTCGCTGTTTTACTTGAACTCAATGGAGCGAATGTGTTCCGGGTCCGCTCCTATCAAAACGCCAGTCGTATGCTTGGCGGGCTCACCGAGGATTTGGGAGAACTCGTCGCTACAGGTCGCCTGTTAGAAATAAAAGGAATTGGGAAAGGCCTTGGTTCTGCTCTCACTCAAGCCATTGCTGAAGGGCGTTGGCCGAGCGATTGGGTTGATTTGCATGAGCAAACGCCCAAAGGTTTGATCGAAATGCTCGGCATTCCAGGCCTTGGTCCAAAGCGTATCAAATTGATGAAAGAAGAATTGGGTGTCGATTCTGTTGCGACCTTGAAACAGGTGGCGCTGGATGGATTGATTGCTCCTATGAAGGGCTTTGGTGAAAAATCGCAACAACGAATGCTGGATGGCATCGAATTACTTGCACGCTTCAGGGCACGTCGTAGACTCGATGTTGGTTTGATGTATGGTGAGGCGTTTCAAACCAAAATCGCAACACTCGATGGCGTCATAAAAGCACAGTTAGCAGGGAGCGCTCGACGGCGCAAAGAAACCATTGGGGATTTGGATTTGGTTGTAGCAGTCAAAGATGAGAATCGTGAAATGGTGTCAGAAGCGATTCTCGGATTACCTGGTATCGCAGATATCAAAGGTGCAGGAGATTCTAAAATCAGTATAATTCTTGACACAAGCATCTTCGAGGGTGGATTCACTGTTGGCCATATTGACCCAAATGTATTGGATGCAATTGGAGGAGAGGATTACGAACAATTGGAAAGCGGTGGGACAATTGACGCCCAAGTACGATTGGTACCACCTGAAGTATTCCCATTCACTTTAGCCTATTTCACCGGCAGTAAAGAACACAACATTGCACTGCGTCAGCGGGCAATTGACCGTGGTTTGAAACTCAATGAATTTGGATTGATTCCGGATGCTAAGGCTGGAGATTTGAAAGGAATGGCTGCAGCACAATTTTCCCTTCCCGCTACCAATGAAGAAGATATTTATCGCCATCTTGACCTTGAATGGGTGACGCCTGAACTTCGAGAAGATACTGGTGAAATCTTGGCTGCTGAATCCTCAGGCTTACCTTCCTTGCTTACTGGAAAGGATATTCGCGGAGCACTGCATAACCATACTACGCTTTCGGATGGTGAGGCTACTCTTGAGCAAATGGCTGATACTGCCCGTAAAATGGGATGGAATTGGCTAGGGGTTGCAGACCATTCACCGACTCTTAAAATCGCAAACGGAGCAAGTGCTGAAGACTTGTTACAACAGGGTGCTACAATTCGAGAATACAATAGCAACTGGGCGGATGAGGGCGTAGACTTCCGTTTATTCCATGGTGTTGAGTCTGATATTCTTGAAGGGGGTCGATTGGACCATCCTGATGATGTACTGGCACAACTGGATTACACCGTTGCCTCGGTACATGCGATTTCGAAGTGGAATGCGCGGGATGAGGTTCAAAATACAGAAGAATTGATGCGTTGTCTTGACCATCCTTCGACCACAATTCTCGGCCATCCGACTGGAAGAATATTACAAGGCCGAGATGGATACGAAGTGGATATGTTTGCCGTTCTTGAGTACATGGCTGAGCAGAACGAAGACGGGCGTTTGAAAGCTGTAGAACTGAATGCAAGCCCCTACCGTTTGGATTTAGATTGGCGTTTGTGCAAACACGCAAAGGGATTAGGCGTCCCTATCATCATCAATCCGGATGCTCATTCAATTCGTGGTTTAGCTGATATCAGTTATGGAGTGATGGCGGCTCGTAAAGGCTGGATTGAAGCGGAGAATGTATTGAATTCTCTTTCTGGAGACGAACTGTCGCGACGCCTTGCTTGAGGAGATTCAAACCACACCTTCATGTCACACTGCGTGCTGGCAGTGATATGCGTCTCTTGAGAACCCTCGTTTTTGGAGGAGTCATATTAATCCCAAGTCTTCTTTTGACGTTACTCATTTGGTATCTTGCTGGACAGCCGGCAACTGAGCCAATGGAATCACTCATTTGTTATGGAATCCCTCTCCTCTCGATTACTCTTGGATTAGTGTTCGGATGGAAAACCGGTGAAGCCTACTCAGTCAAAATAGAATCTTGAGGTGCCTCGATGTCCAGCGTCCATGTTAAACAATTGGACTTTGAAATTCAACACCTCAGTAATCATGTGGACGATGTCTACAAACTCCCACCATAATTGTTGATGCATCAAGGTGAATGATATGATTCGAAGTGAAAAAGCACAGCGAATTGCCGTCATGCTGGAAGAGTTCTACCCTGAGACGCCAGTTCCGCTCGATCATCAAAACGATTTCCAATTACTGGTTGCTGTATTAATGAGCGCTCAAACCACCGATGTCAAAGTCAATCAAGTCACTCCAGCCTTGTTTGACAAGGCACCAACACCTGAAACAATGGTGAAACTCAGTGTGGAAACTATTCTCAATGATATCCGCCAAGTCGGGCTAGCACCTACAAAAGCAAAACACATCCTCAGACTTTCTGAATTATTGGTCGAACGTCATGATGGTATCGTACCGCAAAGTTTCCACCATCTTGAGAATTTACCAGGTGTTGGCCATAAAACTGCAAGTGTCGTTATGGCTCAGTCATTTGGAGTTCCAGCATTTCCGGTAGACACGCATATTCATCGCCTTGCTGCTCGCTGGGGCTTATCGAATGATACAACTGTAGAGCGAACTGAACGTGACCTCAAGGCAATTTTCCCAAAAAAATTATGGAATAAATTACACTTGCAAATTATCTTTTTCGGTAGAGAATATTGTCCTGCACGAGGCCATGACCTCACCCAATGCCCAATTTGTTCATGGACCACAACAAAAAAGCGTATTGCCCAAGAAAAGAAACGATAACCTCAGAATAGTGATAGGTCGCGTGCAGCGATGTTTGTGAGAATCAATACGCCAACGATAATTGCCGTAACTCGTAAGGCTGTGTGCTCATGTTTGTCATCATGTGATTCACGAAGTAACGCATAGCCAATCATTCCCAAACCAAAGGCTTGCAGAATGCTACTTACAGAGGAAATCACCCGTGTCACATCAGTATGTGATTCGGTATCCTTTGCTATTGTTTCGAACACATCTGGGTCAATTTGTAAACCGGTGTCTGTATCGAGTTCCATGTTGTAATCAACGGCAGAGGGAGCGCCATCCATAGCAACGATTTCAACAAAAACGACTGAAGCAATCAGGAGAATAACACCCATCATGAGCCATCGGCGAAAGGAATAACTCATCCCCGATTGCTGGAATCCGGCTGCCGGTTGATACGGAGATGCTGGTGTAGGTGCACTTTGAACTGTTTTTGAGGCCGGGGATGGTGGGGGTGGTAGACTTTGCATGCGCTATAATTCAAGCACGGGGTTATTGTTGTTGCCTTCTCATACATTGAACATAGACGATGCCATTGCTAGAATCAGTGAGGTGAGGTATGAAGTGATTCCTGCAACCCATAGCAATTGTATTGATTGGCCAAGAGCTGTTGTTCTCCCTCCACCTCTTAATCGGTTTGAAATGATTGAAACAGCCCAGACTTGAAAGAGAATCAATATAGAGACAATGATTTTGAACAGTCGGATATTTTCTTCGACACCTGAAGCATCATCCATGATTGGAAGAGCAAGTCCTGCTCCAAATTCGGACAGAACACTGACATCGGTATCGGTAAAACTTGAGGCGACACCTGCAATAGAGTCACCAAGTTTCATGACAATTGAGATGGTGACGTTCAAACTGGTGACGCATGCGATAAGCAAACCGAGCGCTACACCTCGCATGGTACTTGCAGAGAGTGATCTGCGACGGCGTAACGACAGGAGGCTACCTACCGAACGTGAGACGAGTTCAGCAGTGCGAGCCGGCTGCCCAGATGAATGGGAGCCTTCAATGTAAATCCGAGTATAACGTGAGATGACGGCTGAATTCGTATCTGCGTTGAAATAGTCCCATGCGCGGTCAGAATCAATTCGAGTTGAAAGACGGCGTTCCAAACGGTCGATAGAATCGTCAAGCATTCCAAAATCAATTCCACGTAGCGCCTTGATTGTGGCTGACGGCTCTGCTGAACGGGCTTGTGCTGTACCGCCAAGGGCTCGAATGAAATCGGGATATGTTTCGTCACGGCGGAAAATTTGACGTTCTTCGCGAGAGACCATGAGCGCTGGGACGAGCATTGGCGACAATGGGGCTGCAATGAAAAGTAGACCGTAACGGTCCCATTGGGATGTAACTGCTTCCCAAGCTGAGAGAATGATAAACAGTGTCAATACCAAAAGAATGGCCGTGAGAATACTTGCACCGACTAAAGAACGAACGAAGTTGATTCGGAATGGCGTATCAAGATGATCTCTGGCAAAGGTTGGGTCCTCAGGAATAGTAGCACGGAATGCTAAAACTCCTCCAATTTGAATTGCTGTGAAC
>Ga0308019_10002416_pt1 | contig 10688 bp, 11 predicted proteins | sample Neamet284_FD_203135 | JGI IMG/M metagenome (GOLD analysis project Ga0308019, IMG submission 203135) | Marine microbial communities from water near the shore, Antarctic Ocean - #284 | ecosystem: Environmental > Aquatic > Marine > Unclassified | place: Southern Ocean | collected 2014-10-01
ATCATTTTTCGAGTAAATACATAAATTAAAAATTTAAAATATATTTAATGTGATTCGTGTTTATACAAAAGAACGTCATATTTCTAAAATTAAACAATTCTTAAATTCATTAAATCTTAAAAATGAAATTTATACAATAAAGGATAATCCTCGTGATTCTAATTTTAATTTAGGAATTTCATATTGTTATCCAAGAAAAATAAAAGAGCCGTTATTATCAACTCCAAGTAAAGGATTTATTAATTTTCATCCGGCACCATTGCCAAAATACAAGGGTCCAAATGAATATGTAGATGCTATCAATAATAAAGAAACACATTGGGGAGTTACAGTTCATAAGATGAATGAAGAATATGACAAGGGAGAAATTTTAAGAATAAAAAATATCGAATTGCATGAAGCACCTAACTCAATTGAAGAGTTAGGTTCAATATCACATTATTTTCTTTTTAAATTATTCAAAGAAATCATAATAGATTATACTCAACAATAATAAAAATAATTATCAATACATTATTTCTTTATTAATTAATTTTGAAGAAAGATTAATTGTTTCTAAAATTTTAATAATTTTTTGAGATGCTTTTCCATTTCCATAAATATTATCTTTTGTTAAAAGATTTTTTTCTTTAATTTTTAATGCCTGCAATATTGATTTTTGAATATTAACAGATGTTATTTTTTCAACATCTATCACATTACTGCTTTTTTCACGATTTTTTTGTCTAATTCCAATATTTATTACAGGAATTTTGAAGTAACCTGCCTCTATTATTCCACTACTAGAATTTCCTACTAGCACTCCACAATTTTGTAATAATCCTAAATAATCTGAACGAGGAATACTTTTGTAGAATTTTAACCAATCAGATTTTATTGATAGTTTGTTTAATGCATTAAAAATTTCCTCGTTACCTGCATCTGAGTTTGGCGCTATTGCAATAGTGGTTTTGTTAATATTTTTTATTGATAGAAGAATTTTAGATATTTGTTGTTTACTTAACTGAGGTTGAGTTGTAACGGAATGGTAAAGTAATATAATTTCTTGACCAGAGAGTTTAATATTATATTTTTTTTCCAAGAATTTTTTGTCTGAAATATTATTAGAAAAAATCTCATCAATACCAGGAGAACCAGTAAAAAATACAAATGAAGGATTTTCACCCATTTTTATTATTCGATCTTTACTTTTACGACTTGCAGCAAAATGAATGTTAGATAATTTTGTTATGGCATGTCTATTATACTCATCAATACCTGCTTGAGATCTATCGCCTCCATGAATATGAGCATTTGGGATATTCATATGAGATGCGGCAAGTGTAGAAGCAAAAGCCTCATCACGATCACCCAATACTAAATTGATGTCGGGTTTGAGTTTATGAAAAATTTCTGCAAATTTGACGGTTCCAAGACCTACAGCTTTTGCCATATGAAATGTAGAATTTCCTTTGGGGATCATATTCACTTTAGAGTATACTTTGAATCCATCTTGTTTAATTTCTTTAATAGTATCACCAAATTTTTGAGATAAATGCATTCCAGCTACGATTAAAAATAAATCAAGATGTTCACTCGAATTAATTTTTTTAAGTGTAGAACGAAGTAACCCATATTCTGCTCTAGTACCAGTTACTACGGATATTTTTCTTTTCATTTTATTTATCAAAGAAAGTACCCATATTATTTTTCATGATTGTATTTATAGAATTGGAAGCAACAACAGTGTATTTTTGAATAATCAATACATTATTTCCAGTTCCAACATGAATTTCATCATTATCTACATTCATAATTTTTCCAATTCCATCACTTGGATGTTGAAGTAATTTAGACTTCCAAACAATAATTTTGGAACCTAGTAGAAAAGAATATGCACCAGGATAGGGATTAGTACTTGCACGAATTAATGTATGAATTTCTTTAGCAGGTTTGGACCAATCAATTTTTCCATCTTCAGGTGTTCTTTTAGGCCAATTTTCAATAAAATCCTCAAGATTTTGTGGAATTCTTTTTGCATTACCGGATTTAAGTAGAGGCAAACTTTCAGATATCATTTTTTTACCTAATTCGGTCATTTTTTGATAAAGTGATGTAGAATCATCTGTAAGTGTAATTTGAAATTTTTCTTGACATAATATATCACCATCATCCATACCAGGAGAAATATAAAAAAAAGTTAAAGCACTTTCTGTTAATTCTTTAATTATACTCCACGGTATAGGAGCTCTTCCACGATATTTTGGAAGTTCAGTAGGATGCGAACCAATAACTCCAAGTTTAGGTATTTTTAATAATTTATCTTTTAATAATTGAGACCAACCCATCACAAAAATTATGTCAGGTTGAATTTCATTAATAATTTTGATATTTTCTTCATCATTGATATTCATGACTTTGATATGTTTTATTTTATGTTCATCTGTAATTTTATCAAAAGATTCATAATCACTATAAAAAAAATTTTTTGATTCATGATAGCTAAAAACAGCTTCTACAGAGAAATTTTCATTTAGAATTTTTTCTAAAATGGCATAACTAAATTTTACACCCCCAATAAATACAATTTTCATATATTAAGTATAATCTACATAGCATTAAATTTATTTAATTAGCATTTATTCTAAATTTATGGTATTTGTTGTAGCGGAAATTGGAGTGAATTGGGATGGAGATTTTGAATTAGCTAAACAAATGATGGCTAAAGCAAAAAAATTGGGTTGTAATGCTGTAAAATTTCAAGCATATGATTATGATATTGTAAAAGAACATCCAGAAAAAGAACGATTAATGAAAGCTGCAATTTCTAAAGATAACATTGATCAAATTGATAAAATTTCTAAAGAAGTAGGTATTGAATGGTTTGCAACTCCAATGTATCCAGATGCAGTAAACTTGTTAGAACCATATGTAAAAAAATTTAAAGTAAGAGTATCAGATGGAAGAACATTATTTCAAAATAAATCATCAGAAATAATTAATAGAATAATAAAAACTAAAAAAGATGTAATCATCAGTGTAGAAAAAAATCCAAAAATATTATCACTATATGAACAAAAAAATATTTCTTGGCTTTATTGTGTATCAAAATATCCTTGTGAATTTTCTGATCTAGATTTTTCAAATATGAATAATTTTAATGGTTATTCAAATCACTGTCCACATTTCTTAGCTCCACTTACAGCTGTTATTTTAGGAGCTAAAATCATTGAAGTACACATAACATCAGATAAATCAAAGAATTTTGTAGATAACAATGTTAGTTTTGATTATGATGAGCTTGAAAACATGATCAAACTTATTCGTCTTGTTGAAACAATGAAAGTTTAATCAAAAAGCATTATTAACTTGAAATTAAAATGAGCATCAATGAATATTTTAGTTATAGCAGCTCATCCAGATGATGAAGTACTGGGAATGGGAGCCACCATACGAAAATTAACGAAAAAAAATCATAAAGTGCATCTTTGTGTAGTTTCAGAAGGAGCAACTGCACAGTATAAAGATAATAAAATGATAGAAATTAGAAAGAAATCATGTATTAAAGCTGGAAAATTACTTGGAATTTCAACATTTGATTTTTTGGAATTTCCAGATATGAGATTAGATTCTATACCTCAAATTGAAATTAACATCAAGCTAGAAAAAATTGTGCAGAAGTATAAACCAGAAATTGTCTACACTACACCTTTCAACGATTTAAACAAAGATCATAGAATAGTTTTTGAATCAACTTTAATTGCCACAAGACCATTATCAAGTAGTGTAAAACAAATTCTTTCTTATGAATTACCAGGATTAGTAAAAACTCCTTTTCAACCAGTAATTTATGAAAATGTTAAAAATGAAATATTGTATAAAATTAAAGCTTTTAAAATGTATAAATCAGAAATAACAAAATTTCCACACTCTAGATCTATAAAAGCTATTGAAAATCTATCTATTCAAAGAGGTATAGAATCAGGATTACAAAATGCAGAATCTTTTCAGTTGATAAGAAGTATTGTAGATTAAATTTTATTCAACAAAAATATTAAACATAAAAATGCTTATTACCATAAATTGGAATAATAAATTATGAAACCTATTTGTTTCATTGCAGCTCGAGGTGGATCAAAAGGTGTTCCAAAAAAAAATATAAGATCATTTAACGGTGAACCCTTAATAGCATATACTATAAAAAAATCATTAAGTTCAAATATTTTTAGTAGTGTAGTTGTATCTACAGAAGATGAACAAATAGCAAAGATTGCAAAAAAATATGGCGCCATTGTACCTTTTATTCGACCAAAAAAATTAGCCACAGATAAAGCTGGGATGGATGATGTAATCTCTCATGCGATTAAAAAATTATACTCTTTAGGATATAAATTCGATATTTTGGTTAGTCGGGATTGCACTGTACCTTTTATTCGCAATATGGACATACAAGGTTCAGTAGAATTACTAAAAAAATCACAATGTGACGGAGTATTTGGAGCCTATAAGCAACATCATAACCCATACTTCAATATGATGGAAAAGAATTCAAGTGGTTACTTAAGATTTAGTAAAAAACCTCAAATCAAAATTAAGAGTAGACAGGATGCACCTATAGTTTATCAATTAAATGGGTTATTCACAATTTACGTTGATAAATTTTTAAAATATGGTAAGACATGTATGCCAAAAATATTACCATATGAAGTTTCACCAGAAGCAGGATTTATGATTGATACTGAATTTGAATTTCAAATTGCAGCAAGGGTTGCAGAAGGAAAAATAAAAATTCCATCATGAAATTATAGATCTATTACCATGCAGTCCAACCGCCATCTATGATAAGATTAGCTCCGGTCATATATGATGAAGCGTTAGAGCTAAGAAATAGTAAAGGGCCATCATAATCTTCTTTATTTGCCATTCGTCCCAAGATTGTTTTTTTTGAGTAATTTTTTATGAACTTTTTATCCTGATGCAAAACTTCATCAAAAACACCACCGAGGGTGAGGGTATTAACACGAATATTTTTTCCTTGCCAATATGCTGCAAGATGTTTTGTAAGATTTACCATTGCTCCTTTTGTTGCAGCATAGAAAGCTGGTGAATTTAATCTACTTTCACCGTAAATTCTTTGATCTGCACCAATAATTCCGTAAATAGATGAGACATTAATTATTACTCCTTTTTTCTGAGTTAACATGACTTTCCCAATTTCTTGACAACAAAGAAAAAGACCTCGTAAATTAATTGCAATAGTGTTATCCCATAAATCTAATGGATAATCTTCAAATTTTGCATCACGTTTTGAATGAGTTCTTGGAATGAAATGAGCATTGTTAATCAGGACATCAATTTTATCATATTTAGAAATTATTTTTTTTGTTAGTTGTTTAACATCCTTCTGGTTACTTATGTCAACACAAAAAGCAGTTGGTTTGGTATTGTATAATGTAATTAATTCACGTTCAAGTTTTTTATTAGCAGTACCATCAATATCTACTAAAACTACGTTAGCCCCAGAATTACTTAAAACATGTGCAAATCTAGTTCCAAGACTACCAGCAGATCCAGTAAGTACAATTGTCTTATTTTTTAAATTAAAAAGTTTAGAAATAAAATCCATTTTTATCTACTTATGGACAAGGTTTTTTTAAGTTTTGATGATTTTTTAGCATCAAGAGCAACTTTTAATGTGTAAATTCCGTCTTTTAGAGGGTTAATGGGTTTATCTTTACCCCCAATGCAATCAATAAAATGAGTTAATTCTTCAATGTATGTTTTATTCAAATCATATTTTGATAAGTTCAATTTTGTAATCCATTTTTTATTTTTTACATTATAAAACTTTACAGTGTTAGACTCAAGATCACAAATAATTGTTCCTTCGGTACCAATAATTTTACAATTTCTAGAACTAGGTTGTTGGAAATAATCAAGATGCGCTTCAGCAATTATATTATTTTTAAATCTTAATACCATAGATGATAAATCATCTGCAGATATGTTAAGATCACTAAATGTGCCAGTAATTGAAAAAACTTCATGAATATTTCCAAAAAACCAATATAGATAATCAATTTCATGAATGGATGTCAAAACAACTCCACCACCTAAATCATTTCTTGCAGAATATTCTGTTTGATAATTTTTATTTGAATGCCAATCAGGTAAAAAAGAACCATTTTCTACTCTAGCTGATAATACTTTTCCTAAATCACCCTGTAAAATAATTTCTTTCATAAGTTTTAAGCATGGATGAAATCGAAAATTACATCCAATCAATACAACTAATTTATTTTTATTTGTAACATTCAGTAATTCATTAGTTCCAGTTAAAGAATTTGAAAGAGGTTTTTCAATTAACAAATGAATTCCTGCTTTAGCTAAGCGTAATGCATTCTTGATATGAAAACTTGTTTCATTAGTTATTATAGCAAATGTAGGATCTTCTTTGATACAATCTTCAATAGATGTATAGATTGTACATTTTTTTTGTTTAAGAAATGTATCATTTTTTCTTTTAGTACATACAATAATTTCCATATTTTTCAAAAATGAAAGATTTTCTATATGACGTTTACCAATAGAACCATAACCTACGACTAATGCTTTCATTACAGTATAACGAAAAGTCTTTGATATTAATTTTCATTTATGATTACATAGAATAATTAACCAAATCTAGAATTATTAATTATAAATAATTTAAATTTAATATATCTTAGATATATGATAATATCAAAAAAATGTTTTAAGAAAGAGTTAATAGATATATATTGAAAATTAGATAAAGGAATTAAAATTTTATTTGAATTATGATGGACAAAAAGACAAAAGCAATTATTGCAAAAGAATTAAAAAATAAAAATATACTGATAACTGGCGGAGCAGGCAGTATAGGATCAGTATTAGTAAAAGAAATTCTTCAATTTCCAATTAGAACAGTTAGAGTTTTAGATATTGATGAGCATGCTCTGTTTAAATTAAAACGTTCAATTAATGATTCAAGATTAAGATTACTTTTAGGAAGTATAACAGATAAAGAAAGGATTGAAATGGCAGGTTATGAAGTAGACATAATATTACATCTTGCTGCAATTAAAAATATTGAAATTTCTGAATTTAATCCAATTGAAACAATAGATACTAATGTTTCAGGTATGATAAATTTACTAAAAATGTCAATGAGAAATAAACCAAAGAAATTTTTGAATATAAGTACAGACAAAGCAGCTGATGCCTCTACATTATATGGGACAACAAAACAAATGTGTGAAAGATTAGTAAGTTGGGCTGGGATTCACATTGAAAAAACTAAATTTTCATCAGTACGTCTTGGAAATATAATGGAGACAAGAGGTAACGTGTTTGAGATTTGGAATGAAGAGAGAGAGAACAACAAACCCTTGTCTATAACAGATCCTAAAATGGAGAGGTATTTTTTTCATGTAAATGAAGCAGTTGATTTTATAATTGGATGTATTCCAATTGTAAATGCAGGAGAAATTTTTATTCCTAAAATGAAATTATACAATATTAAAGATTTAGCTTCAAAGATTTCAAAAAAACATAAAATAATAGGATTAAGACAAGGTGAAAAACTAGAAGAGATACTCATAACTCAAGAAGAAGAAAAGAATGCAGAAGAAAAAGAAAACATGTGGATTGTTCGTCAATATTCTAAATGAAAAATCATCTAAGTTGAAAATTTTATCATAAATTATTTAAACAATATTTTTCTAATAGATATACATAAAAAAATATCCTCAATATCAAAAATTATTTTATCTAGATAATTATTTCAATTATGTTAAAACTTTGAGACTTAGTTCTTCAGTAGATTTACAAACTTCACAATATTTATTCCATTTTTTATCATGATTCCATTGTTCTAACCCTGTTTCGTCATATTTTTGATGTGCCATTTGTAACATTCTTCTTGTATCATGTTTATACATGAATTCTTTTAATGCAAATAATTCAGGTATTGTGAAATACTGACTTACAGTTGCAGTATATTTTGTTGCATCTCCACATTCAGTCATAAATTCATCTAATGCGGATAACTTCCATTTTGCTAAAGTTTTTTCATCTACCTTGGCTTTGCCATCAGCTACTAATTTTAATTTTGTATCATACTGTTGGAGTAAGAAATCTCGATTATTGTAAAAAATTGGACTTCCCACATAAGGTGTACAAATGAATGGATCAATTTCTGCACCATTCTGAATCCAAAAATCAACACTTTCCATTAAATCATTAATATTTTCATGCATGTTACCAATCATGAAAGTTGTAATTGGAGTCATCTTTTCTTTCTTTAATGTATCAACTGTTTTTTGTAAATGCATACGTAGTTGTCCTTTTTGTATATCTTCATTAAGAACTTTATCAGATGCAGATTCAAATCCAAAAGAAATGTAAGAACAACCTGAATCTCTCATGATAGAAATAATTTCAGGTTTAACTGCAACACTTGGGGCATCACCTAATGTTCCCCATTTTACAATTTTATCTAATCCTTCTTTAACATACAAATCACAAAATTCCTGTGTCCATTTTAAATTACTTGTCATATTTTCATCCATAATTGAAACAAAATCAACATTGAATTTTTCTATTAATAATTTAATATTATTTACAGCATATTCAGGAGTAGGCCATCTTGCAGGTAATTGAAATGTATCATTTTCCTTATCAGAAATTCTTACTAATTTTTCACCTTTCTTTCTATCTCCTTCGCCATAGATGTTCTGTAAGTCTATTCTAGACATTCCATTATGGGAGCAAAATGTACACCCCCTAGGACAACCTCTTTCCCAAACCGTTGAAGCTCGTCTTTTAGAATTATAACTATCAGTAGACAAATGCAACGATGAGAATTTAAAATATATTTCTGATTCCATGAGATCATATGCCGGGTAAGGTATTGTATTTAGATCAGGAATCAAAGCACGTGGATTTGTAAATTTATATCCTAAAGTTGAATCCCTTAAACACAATCCATTAATATTTTCAAAATCTTTTGAATTATCGTTAACTTGATCATAAAGTTCGCCAAATGTTTCTTCTCCTTCTCCAATAACTATTATATCTAATTCAGGAACAAGTTGAAGTATTTCAGTTGGATTATACGAACTCCAGCCACCGCCGCCAACAAATAATGAATCAGGGGCATACTTTCGAATTAATGGTGCCAATTGTTTAATTCTTGCATAGGTTGTTGTTAATCCTCCAATACCAATCATGTCCCATTTTTCGGAAGCTATTTCATCAGCAATAAATTTGGCAGGTACTTGAACGCCACCATAATTTACTCTCAAAGCATTAAGATCAAGAATTGCTACTTGACCTCCTTTTTGTTCAACTATTGCAGCTAGTATTCCAGCCCAAAATGGAAAATGGTTAGGTGCACCATCTAGACGAATTTCTGGAACAATAAATAGTACTTTCAATATTACTCAGAATTTGAGGACATATTTAAATCACATTCACTTTTTTAACGATTTTATCATAAACTATGCTCATCTAAAAAATTTTGAAACTTCATACATTTGATTTTATTTCCAAAAATTACACCACCCTCTGTAGAATTAATTGTTGATAACCAAGAAGGAGAACGAGAAATAAATTCTTTTAATGCTTCACTATAAAATTGAAAAAGAGGATCAACTATACCACTACAATCAAATTCTGGATTATAAATTTTTTTAAAAAGTTTATCAAATTCAGAACTATCTTGATTTATTTCAACAGAAATATTTTCACCGTAAACATTTTCCTGTGCAGTACGTCCATGAGAAATAATTTTTTCCCATGAATCAGTTTCTTGCCAAGAATGATTAATTCCAATTAATCCTACAACATTATTTTTTAAAATTTTCCAAGCAACAAACCAAGCAGATGTACCTACATTACCACCTGTTTGGATTGCAGGCAATCCATTTTTATGATTTTTTGCTCTTACCATTAAGGCTGAAATTTGATTAAATGATTTTTTTCCTTCATTATAATCAAATAATGAATGAACCCAATGAATTTTAATTCCAGATTGTCTAGCTTGTTCAACTACTTCAGGATTAACAATTGTTGAAAAAATACCATTTATTTTACTCCCATATTTTTTTATGATCTCATCATCATAGAATTTTTTTGCTAAAGGGTATGGATCAATTGTTATCACATAAAAATTTGGGAATTTATCAGGAGTGATTCCTGCATTTAATACATCAATAAGTTTACCATCACAACAGATTATTGATCCTTTAAAATTACTATTAGCCAATAATTGTAAATGATTTTTTTCATCAATAGAAGGACCTCTTCCAATAACTATAGCCACATGATCTTTTTGTTCTAAATCATTATTTAGAGATAATTTTTTCGCGGATGACTCATTCCAAATATTAGGTAAATTTATAGCAAAATTTTCTATCCAATCATTAAATGACTCATAGTGGAGTTTTGCCATTGATTCTTCAATTAATTTTTGAGAATTATCTTTAGACAAAATAGTATCATTAATTATTAAAATTGGAGAGATTATAATTCATCTAAACCTAATTCATCATCTTTCTTTTCAGAACGATAAATCATGAATGAACCTTTTGCGCCTGATTTTTTAATAAAATCTTCAAATTCTTCGGCTGTTAAATTTTTTTTTATATTATTATCATCTTGAATTACAGTATTACAGTTTTTATCTT
>Ga0308019_10002417_pt1 | contig 10686 bp, 9 predicted proteins | sample Neamet284_FD_203135 | JGI IMG/M metagenome (GOLD analysis project Ga0308019, IMG submission 203135) | Marine microbial communities from water near the shore, Antarctic Ocean - #284 | ecosystem: Environmental > Aquatic > Marine > Unclassified | place: Southern Ocean | collected 2014-10-01
GGCCTGATCTTGTGGGAGATTCTTCTCAAGAAGACTATAGCCAATTTCATTAGCTTTAAATAAGTCCAAGGTTTTAATTCTGATGCCTTGAGTCTGATTAGGCGAGAGATTAAGAAGATTTACTGCAAGATCATGGTGAATCAATGCGAGGGATTGATCGAGTTCAGCCTTAAGCTCAAAAATGCCGACAACCTTTAACGATAATGATCTTGGAAAAGATCCTAGAACTGAAGATCTTAGGTTAGTGGTTGTCACAGAAACACTGTCACCAATGCTGACTCCTAGATACCTACTCAACCATCCGCCTATGACTACGCCCTGCTTCGGGGTTAATTGATCTAAAGAACCAGCGATCATATATTCTGGAAGAATTGAAACTTCTTTTTCTATTATGGGCAATATTCCTGTAAGAAAAACTCCCCTTGCTCGATTGCTAGCATTCATCAAACCTTGAGTTTCTATATAGGGACTTGCTGCTTGAACTTCTGGTGATTGTATTAACTCATTGATTACATCATCATAATTTTCAATAGGCTCTTCATTTTTAATAATAAGATGAGGAACCACTCCAAGGACTCTGGTTTGGAGCTCTCTCTCGAAACCATTCATAACAGATAAAACAATTACCAATGCAGCTACGCCCAATGCTAAGCCAGCAATAGCCATGATAGAAGTAAAAGATGCAAAAGCACCTTTTTTAGAGCGGAAATACTTGTAACCCAAGTAAATGGGCAGAGAAGTCATAGCTATTTGGCTATCTGCTTAAGAATTTTCTCTATATCACCTGTATAGGGAGGTCTAATTGCAGCTATGAGCTTATCAAATCTAGAGCCAATTTGCTTATAAACTGCTCTTGGGTTGCTGAAGTTCTTAAAGCCTTCTTCGCCATGGTAACTTCCAGTCCCTGATGGTCCAACACCACCAAAAGGTATGTCCTCTTGCTGAATATGACCCAACACATCGTTTACAGTCACGCCACCAGACGAAGTTCTATTCAGCACATGGTTCTCTTCGCTTTGGTTAGAGCCAAAATAATATAATCCAAGCGGCTTATCATTTTTATTTACGTATGAAATTGTTTCATTGATGTCTGTAAATTCTTTAATTGGAAGCAATGGTCCAAAAATCTCTTCTTGCATTATCTCCATATCGTCACTTGGATTCATAACAAGCGTTGGTGGAATCTTAAATGCTTCTTGTTGAGAAAAATCTTCATTTGCAGGATTTATCTCTTCAATGGTTGCGCCCTTTTCTTTGGCATCTTGGAGCAAACCTTGAAGGCGATCATAATGTTTCTCGTTGATAATGGATGTGTAATCATCATTGTGCTTAAGATCAGGATAAAACGAATGTACTGCTGATTTCATTTCTGCTACAAGCTCATCTTTCTTATCTGAATGAACCATTACATAGTCAGGAGCTAGACAAATTTGACCAGCATTCATAGTTTTACCAAGCATAATTCTTTTGGCAGCTGTAACAATTTCAGCTGTATTGCTGACAATTACTGGGGACTTACCGCCCAACTCAAGTGTGACCGGAACTAAATTTTCAGCAGCAGCTTTCATTATGTGTTTCGCAACAGCTCCGCTACCTGTATAGAGAAGGTGATCAAATTTAAGCTGCGTAAAGGAAGCGCCAACGTCTGGTCCACCTAATACAGTGGCAAACTCATGTTCATCAAAGGCTTGATCACAAAGTTCTTTTAAAAGATTAGAAGTTTGCTCGGTATACTCACTGGGTTTATGCATCACTTGGTTTCCAGCAGCAAAAATAGAAGATAAAGGTGCAAACGTTAGGTATACAGGAAAATTCCAAGGTGAAATCATTCCAACTGTACCTAATGGCTCATAGCTAACTCTAGCTTTAGCGCCAAGCAGCCCCAATGGAAAGTTAGGCTTTCTCTTGGAATCTGACATCCAGCGTTTTAAATTCTTTTTGGCATAATTTATGCCTGGAATAATAGTATAGACATCAGTGGCCATAGACTGATTCTTCGACCGGACGCCAAAATCCTCATTCAATGCATCAACAAACTTATATCTATTATCCATAATTAGTGCTTTCATTCGATCCAGCCTGTCCACTCTTAGCTCATATGATGGAGCGCCTTCCTTAATAAAATGTGCTTTTTGCAAATCTAGTATTTGCTGCATGTTGTTAGCTTCCATGTTGTTCTCCTATAAATTATGTAGATCGTTTTTGTTTGTCAGAATCATTTGTTTTTTTAATCATATCGCGTATTTCCGTCCAGTCATCATCCGACATTTTGGAAAGTTGAGAGAAAGTGCCTCCGCCAGAAAGATATTGAGCGCCATCAATTGCAATAGTCTGACCAGTAAGATACTCACATCCATCAGCCATTAAAAAAGTTGCTAAGTTTTGGAGCTCATTCATCTCACCCATTCTTCCCATGGGAATTGTATTATCTGAATCTTTTTGCATGTCTCCCTTGGGACTTAATCTCGCAGTCATTCCTTCTGTAGGAAAAGGGCCTGGGGCAATTGCATTAACGCGAATGCCGTTAGGACCCCATTCAACAGCGAGAGATTTGGTCATAGTGTGGAGTGCAGATTTTGACATTGCAGAAGGAACTACAAATGGAGAACCTGTCCAAACCCACGTTGCAAGAATTGAGATAATAGATCCTTTAATTTGGTGTTCGATCCATTTTTTTCCAACAGCATGCGTTACGTAAAAGGTTCCGTGGAAAACGATGTTGGCTATTGCATCAAAGCCTCTTGCAGAAAGATCTTTTGTTGGAGAAATAAAATTTCCTGCAGCGTTGTTTACGAGGCCATGGAGAGGCCCTTCTTGAAAAATGGTATCAATAAAATCATCGACATCTTGAGCAGAACGAATATCTAATGCTTGATATCGAACTGTTGAACCATATTTTTCTTTAAATTCTTCAGCTGTCTCAGCTAAAACACTTTCTCTTCTTCCGCAGATAACTACGTCAGCTCCATGCTGAATATAATGCTCTGACATTTCTTTGCCTAAACCAGTGCCGCCACCGGTAACTAAAATCTTTTTTCCTTGCAAAATATTATCTTTAAACATATTTATCCTGATTTAGAATTTACTATCTCTATAATAGCTTGAACCCAAGCATCTGAGAAATTTAATGACTCAACGTAATCAAGCTTTTGACCGCCTGATTCCTTAAAAAGTTCTTTATATTCATGGCCAATCTCAATGATTGTCTCTAAACAATCTGCTGTAAATGCTGGCGAAAAGACCAATACTTTTTTTATTCCTTTGGCAGGATAGCTTTTTAAAACCTCATCAGAAAAAGGTTCGAGCCAATTATTGGTTAATCTGGATTGAAAAGATACTTCATATTTATCTTTAGGAATGCTCAAACGATCTGCAATCAGCTTTGAGGTCTTATATACAGTTGCTTTATAGCAATAATGATTATCATCATTTATATCATGCTCACAATTTTTTCCATCGCACTGCATGTCTCTGTATACCTTATTAACTTGAGATTTTGGCAAGCCATGATAGCTAAATAGGATCTTGTCATAATCTTCAATATCATAGTTTTGTGCTGTTTTAATCCAGGCTTCTATAAAAGCTGGATGATCATAATATTGAGAAATAAAATTAAAATTAGGTATGACCCATTCTTTTGACAGTTGCTTTGTAACCTCAGCATAAACGCTTCCAGATGTTGCAGATGCGTAATGAGGAAAAAGTGGAAAAACGATAATATCTGTTGGATTAGTTTGCTGAATATCAGCAAGAACTTTTTTAATACTTGGGGTTTGATACCTCATGGCATAAAAAACATTAAAATTTTCTTGAGCTTCATTCAGCTTATTTTTTAACTCACGAGTATTTTTTAACAATGGTGATTCTCCACCCGAAAGATCCCAGAGTTGTTTGTAAATTTTTCCTGAACTAAATGAACGCAGTGGGCAAATAATTAATGTAACAAGAATAAATCTAAAAAATGCAGGAATATCAATAACCCTCCCATCCATTAAAAATTCTCTGAGATATTTAAAAACATCAAAATACGAAGGAGAATCTGGTGTTCCTAAATTAACTATTAATAGTGCTGGCTTGTTCATGATCTCTTAGTATGGGGTGACCCATTATAAATAATAAGGCGATAAAGCATAGAAAAGCACTGAAAAAATATAAATACTCCGGTGCATACTGATAAATCGGCATTGCAACAAGAGGGGTAAGGATATGACCAATTGGCATTACAGACCCAAGATATCCAGCTGCAACGCCCTGATCATCTGGTGTTTGAGCTAATGATAAGGCCGATGCATTCGCTGGTCTAACCATGCCAGCACCCAGCCCATTAATCATCATTGCAAGATAAAATAATGCGATTGATGTTGATAATGCTGCTTGAATGTAGGATATGCATAGCAAAAAAGCACCATATATCAGTAATTTATCATTAGATATTGGTTTAAGGTCCGTAAAAATATACTGACTCACAACTGTAGATATTGAAAGAAATACGAACGTTAAACTTATAACCAGAGGAAGATCCTTTTCGCTTGAAAAAACATCAGTTATAAAGAAACCAATTGATTGAAGAAGCGATGCTTGGCAAAGTGAAAATAATCCAGCTAACAGAAGAAATGGCCATACAGATGAGTCTCTATAAGAAAGCTTGGAAATAATTTTCTCAGAGGTTTTTTGTGTAGTTGTTTTGGGAAAAGTAACTAGAATTCCTATAGCTGCTATCCCGCCACAAAGAGCGAAAACATAAAAAGGAAGGGTTTTAGAATATAAGAATAAAAAGCCTCCAATCATTGGACCCATAATAGTTCCAATCAGAAAGCTCGACTCAAGCCTTGCAAATTTCTTTGTACGCTTAGCTCTGTCTGTAATATCTGCCATATAAGCAAATGCTGCTGGCCTTGTGGCAGATCCAATCAATCCATTTATAAGTCTTCCCAACACCAGTAACGGGAGCAAGTAGGCAAGATCTAAAACATTTTTTTCAACAAGAAATAATGGGGTAATTAATGCAATGATTGATACCGAATAACCAATAAGCCCAATAACTGCTATGTTTCTTCTTCCGTACTTATCAGAGGCCCTGCCCCATGAGGCGCTTGTTACTGCCCAAGCTATTGCGGAGATAGAGAAAATAGTTGATGTTTCGATAACAGATAGTCCAAGATCTCTTGCCAAGGGTGGAACTAATACAAATGCAAACGATTGGCCTAAACCAACTGCAAATAATCCAAATTTTAACCAAGCTGTGGGATTAGACAATTTTTGAAATGCCCACCAAATCTCTTAGCTTCTTAATAAGCTCTTGAGCCTGAGGTCTGACTTTACGCGCTCCATCTGCAAATAAATCATTCAAAAGATCTGGTTGTGTACTTAGATCAAAGTACTTCTCTCGAATAGGAGCAATTTCATCATTAATAACTGTAAATAGTTCTTTTTTAGCGTCTCCCCAACTTATTCCATCGGCATAAGCCTGCTTAAATAGTGATATTTGCTCATCATTGCCAAACAGTGAGTAGAGTTCAAACAGATTGCAATCGCTATAATCTTTTGACTCTCCAGGCTCCAATGAGTTGGTTACAATTTTCGAGATAGCTTTTTGTAGATCTTTCTCCGTACATAGGAAAGGAATGATATTGTTATATGACTTGCTCATCTTTTTACCATCTAACCCAGGAACAGAAATTTCATTCTGAATTAGAGCTTCGGGCAAATTGAAAATCTTTGAATAAGTATGATTGAACTTTCCTGCAATATCTCTGGCCATCTCTAGGTGCTGAGCTTGATCTGGTCCAACAGGAACATGGGTTGCATTAAAGATTAAAATATCTGCTGCCATTAATACCGGATAGGAAAATAAACCCATACTTATTGCTTTATCATCATCAGCATTCGCTGCTTCATTCTCAGCTACAACAGCCTTGTATGCATGAGCCCTATTGAGCAATCCCTTAGCTGCACTGCAACTTAAAATCCACGTTAATTCGTGAACTTCTGGGATATCAGATTGGCGATAAAAGTTTGAATGGTCTACATCTAATCCGGAAGAAAGCCATGCAAGCGCTATATCCTTGACACTAGTTTCAATTAAAGAGGAATCTGTTTGCTTGATAAGAGCATGATAGTCTGCCAAAAAGAAATACGATTCTGTATCCGGGCCAGCTAATCTAAGCGCAGGTTTTATGGCGCCTAAATAATTTCCTATATGAGGAGTTCCAGTTGTCGTAATACCTGTTAAAATTCTTTTTTTCATTTATTTAATTATAAACTTCAAAAGAGACTATTGTGGAAACTCATAAAATTTTATTCGAATCGTTAGAAAAAGCAGAGCAGCATTTTGAAGCTGGCGAGATTCGTAACGGCCAAAAGCTTGTCAATGAAGTCTCAAGATCTATTAGGGCTGAAGGCAAAGTATCAAATAAATTAAGGCACCGATTTAATTTTATGTCTGCCCAATCAAGATACTTTAATGACATATCATCTTTTGCCACTAACCCTAAAAGAAATGAAATCATTAAAGAGATAGAAGCTTTGATAGCAACGCCAATCGATAATCCAAAAAAACAAGCCAATGCAATCCATGGACTCCAGACTAAGTGGCAGCAGCTTGATCAAACATCTAAGCCTGCTGGAAGAGAGCAGTGGGAAACCTTTAAACAGCTAACTGATAAAGCTTGGGAACCTTGTGCGCAATATTACGAAGAACTGAAAACAGTAAAATTTTCCAATGCCAAAGAAAGAGAGAAGATTATTGAAAGTATTTTAAAATACACTGAAGAAAAGTCATCCAGATGGCCGGGTTTAATCGAGCTCAGTAAATATCTCAGTCAAACATTTCAGTTGTGGCAGACTTTTGCGCCTGTTATGGATGAAGATTTTATTAAATTAAAATCAGCTTATCAGAATGCACGCAAACCAATTAACGATCAGATTCGTGAACAAGAGACTAAAAACCTTAAGCTAAAAGAAGCTGTGATTGAGCAAGTGAAGTTGATCAATGATGAGGATTCAAAGGTTTGCATTCAAAAATATCAAAAATTAAAACGTGATTATCAAAACATTGGTCCCGCTGGCAAAAAGAATGAGCCCAATCTATGGAAAGTTCTTAATGAAAGTGCAGATAGGTTCTATGAAGCAGAGAAATCTATGGCTAACGATGAGTTACAAATTATAGGATCTATAGCTACCAGTATCGAGAAAGAGGGATTCTCTCTCTCGGGTGCTAAAGATCAAATGCGTGAATTATTAAAAACAAGAAAATCTCCAGAATTTCTCAAGCTTCAAAAATCTTTAAAGGCTTTTGAGGGTAAGAAAGCACAAGAAATCATAGCTAAAAAAATTACCTCTTATCAAGATCTTCCTGGTTTACTAGAATCAGAGGGGCTTGAAAATCCTTCAATAGAAAAAGATCTATTTAAAGCATTGATCAAGCCAGCTTACATGGGTGATATCGATAAAATTAAAGAGGCTGTGGTTATGATGGAATTAATGGCTGGCATTGAATGCCCTGCTGCCGATAAAGCTATTAAACAGAAGTTAACGCTTGAAATGTTACAAAATAAATTTTCTCAAGGGATCAAAGAAAGCGAGAGACTGAAAGGATTATTGCTGACTATCGTTAGTAATTTAAAAGCAAAAAAATTAAGTGCGCCTGAATCAAAATTATGGAAGAGAGCTCAAGTCGCTCTGAACGATCTAGCTAAGCACCTTCCTTAGGTTTCATTACATTCATCCATTTGTTGGATTTAAATCTCGCTACATACAAGAAGCCTTTTACAACATAGTCTGCGACCAAGGTGGAAAAGATTACCTCTATGCTGGCATCAAGCATATAAAAGATTAATGCCAAAGATACTCTGATAAACAACAAGCAGGTAAGGGTTATAACTAATGGTGTTTTGGTATCCCCTGCTCCTCGCAAAGCTCCTCCCAAAGAGAACTCAATGGCCATTAACGGCTGCATAGAACCTAATAACCAAATAAAAACTACTGAAAGGCGAACAACCTCATCATTATCAATCATATAACGAGCAAGAGGTTCTGCAAAAAATGCTATTAAAATACCAAAAAAAGTCATGGAAACAATTGAGAGTCTCATGGCTCCCCATCCCGCCCTTCTTGCCTGGTTTGGATTCCCTGCTCCCAAATGTTGCCCCACTAACGTAGCACCTGCAATTGAGAAACCAAAACCAATAACAAAGGCAAAAGATAATATTTGTACGCCAATGCCATAAGCTGCATAAGCTTCAGTTCCATAAAGAGCAACTAGGATTAAAAAAGCCGTTATACCTGCTTGAAAGATTACCTGCTCTAAAGCTGCCGGAAGACCAACCTTAAAAATTTCTTTTACTCGCATAAGATCAAGGTGCAATATTGACGAGTATCTGACCGGCAACTGATTGGTTCGCCAAAATACTATTAAAAGGAGAGCGCCTATAACGAAGGATAAGCCGTTACCAAGTGCTGCGCCTCTAACTCCATATTCAGGAAATCCCATCCAACCATTAACAAAAACTAGCATAAAAAAGATAGCAAACATGTTCATTATCAAACCAATTACTAGGGGTGTTTTAACATCTCCGACAGCTCTTAAAGCAGTAATTAATCCTAACCCACAACCAAAGCCGACATAAAACGGTGAAATAGCCTTTAAATATTCAACGGATAAAGTCAAAGCATCGCCCTTCAGGCCAAAAAATCTAACCAGTGGCTCTGCAAACTGCCATATCAAAAGACCTGTCATAAAAGCTATAAAAATTACTAGCTGGACAGTTCTGGTAAAAAAAATTCCTGCTTCTTCTTTATTTCTTGCACCCCAATTTCTTGCAATCAAAGCCGTCGAACCTGCAAGAACACCGGTAAGAACAGCTTGCAAGATAAACGTAACTCTTTGACCGGTAACGGCTGCTGCTATAGCGTCAGGACCAAGATTTCCGACAACTTTTATAGCTATTATTGAACTGGTTGCATAAAAAAGATTTGTAATAATGGACGGCCAAGCAAGGGTCCAAACACCCATAGATCCTGTTGGAATTTTACCTTCCTCGTTCAAGACCTCCAATTTTAAGAGTCTTTAATTGAGCCGAGATAAATAACACCAAATAAAAGTGTCATTGAGAATGCAATAAAAGGAGAGTCATTTGATTGTAAGATTTTTTGCCTATAAATCACGCACTCTGCAAGATGAGCAATCAGAAGCAAATAAAAGATACCCGATGCTACAAAAAATAATATTCCGTTAAAGGGTTCAAATAAATTAACTATTCCAAAAGCCCATAAAATTAAAGTGATGTAGTGTGCTGCTTTCATAATGCTTTATTGTAATTTGTTGAATACATTCTATCTATCATTAACTCTATAAAAGGTTGAATTTGTGAATATGACTCACTATCTCTAATGGAATGCCACTCATGCAAATAAAATAAAGATCCAAATAGAAAATTACGTTGCTCCGCAGCATCACCCTGAACAATTGTGCCTTCTAACTGACCTTTCTTGAACCATTGAGCCCAAGTCTTATATTGTGATATCTCATGAGCTTTAATGGCTTCATATCTTGAAAATTCTGATAAAGATTTTGGCAGCTTCATAAGCAGTGTTAAGCCATGAATACTCATAGCATGACTTGTATACATTTTAATTTTTTCGTGATAATTGCATTCTTTGGCATCAATTTTTTTGATTAAGGAATTTAATCTTTCTTGGAGCAAAAGAATCACTTCAATAAATAAATCTCCTTTGCTACTAAAGTAGTAGTAAATAGATTTATCAGTCAAATCAAGCGCATCAGTAATTTGCTCTAAACGAGTATTCAAGAATCCATATTGAGCAAAAATATTAAGAGCTGATTCAAGAATAGCTTCTTTTTTCTTTAATCTTTTGGGTGTATTTTTAATATTTAAATTCATGATAAGAAATTCATTATAGTTCCAAAAGTACTCTCTACCTATTTTCGAGCTCAGTGATAATCTCTTGATGCTTAAATCTATCAATTTTATACATTGAAAAGATTGCAAACGGAATAATCATTAGCACGGCAACAAGCGGTCCCTGAATCATTGCTAAATTAAAAATATGATCAGCGTTAGGGGTTACCTGAGAGCCCTGAGGAAAGCCGATGAACTCAAGCGCCAGACCGGCCATCAAGATTCCCAAGCCGGTATTTAACTTTCCAATTAAAGAGCTAGAGGCATACATCAAGCCCTGCTGGCCAAGGTTTGTATCAAGCTCTACCTCATCACTAATGTCCCCTAGCATCGATTCTCTAATAATTGAGCTGGATGATAGAGAGGTATTAGCTATATATACAAAGGGTATAGTTACAAAAAATAGATCCCATGTTCCCTGAGATGGTAGATAACCATTAATAAATAAAAGAATAGGTATAGGAGGAATTAATGCTGCGAAACTTATGGCAGTCAATAAAATTGTTCTCTTCTCATAAAATTTAACAAGAATTGGGACGATTAAAAATGCAGTAAATGTAGATAAAACATATATTCCAAGATATGAGGCCAGCATACTAGACTGAAACTCCCAAAAGTATGTGTTCATGTATATCTGAAGAGAGCCCCCCATGCCCCAACTGACTGCTATGAATAAATAGCCAAAGAAAAAAATTAAGAAGGACTTATTTTTAAGAGCTATAAAAATTTGTTGAAAGATTAATTTTAAATTAAATACTTGATAGTT
>Ga0308019_10002423_pt1 | contig 10662 bp, 9 predicted proteins | sample Neamet284_FD_203135 | JGI IMG/M metagenome (GOLD analysis project Ga0308019, IMG submission 203135) | Marine microbial communities from water near the shore, Antarctic Ocean - #284 | ecosystem: Environmental > Aquatic > Marine > Unclassified | place: Southern Ocean | collected 2014-10-01
GGGCAAATCTTAAAATTGAAGCATTTCAAAACAGAAGATCTTGGGTTAGAGCAAGTCCAGATAATTAAAATTAAATTACTCTAACTAAAGTCCATACTTATTCAGTTCAGACAACTATTAACTCCCCCCTTACCTAGATAAGATTTTACTATTTTTACTCTATTTTATTTTTGATGAAACTTAAAATAGTAATACCTGGAAAAATTAAAGAAAAATCCTACGATCTTCGTATTCAAGAATATATAAAATGGATTTCAAAATATATTACAATCGAAATTATTTATTTAAAAGAATCTGATCTTAAAACGTTAACGAATAAACAACTTTATCATATTAACCTTAATAACTATTCTATCTGTTTAACTGAAGAGGGCAAACAGTATTCCTCAGTCGACTTTTCCAAATTAATATATAATCAAAGTAAAGAGATAGTCTTTTTACTTGGTCCGGCTGATGGCCATAACAAAATAATCAAAAATAAATCTAATATAAAACTATCATTATCAAATTTCACATTTCCCCATGAAATGGCATTCTTAATTTTAGTTGAACAAATATATAGAGCTATCTCCATTCACCATGGAAGTAAATATCATAGGTTCTAAGTAGCGATTTTGATAGTTCTACCGTTAATTCCAGTTAATAAGACATAAGTCGTTGTAGAAAGGTCATCAGCGATTGTTTCTATTGAAATCTTATTAAAATCTTTATCTCCAAAAAATAATACTTCATCCCCCAGATCTGGTTTTATATCTCCAAAATCAACCATTAGTTGATCCATGCATACTCTTCCTGCAATCCTATAAGGATTTCCTTTATAGCTGATAAATCCGCGTTCATACCATTGTCTAGGAAAACCATCTGCAAACCCCGTTTGTATAACTCCGATATTTGTATTTCTTGAGGTTTTATAAACTCCCCCATAACTGACAGGTGTATTTTTAGTGACTCTTCTTAAATAAACAATTGGGCCACAGAAACTCATAACAGGCTTTAAATTTTTATCTATTTTAATTTCACTTGATGGAGATACACCATATAAGAGCATCCCAACTCTAACTGTATTAAAAAAAGAATTAGGTAAGTTTAGAAGGGCTCCACTATTTGAACAATGAATGTATTTAAATTTAATTCCATTTTTTTTTGAGAGATTTAATATGTTATTGAATTTATCTAGTTGTTTTAATGAAAAAGACAAGTCACCTTCATCAGAAGTTGAAAGATGAGAATAAATTCCTTCAATTGGAAGATATTTTTTTTGATCCAATACCTTAAAAACCTTATTAGCATCTTTGTAATCAAAACCTAAACGAGTCATTCCAGTATCAAATTTTAAATGTATTTTAGGGCATCCTTTATTTATTCGATAGAATTCTGATATTTCATTTAAATCTTCGAAACAAGTAACATTAATCCAAAAATTATTTTGATATGCTATATTTAACCAACTAGAATGCATTTTTGAAAAAATAAATATATCATTTGAAATTCCAGAATTTCGAATCTCTAACGCTTCTTCTATAGTAAAGACACAAAAAATAACATTAGGTTCCTCTTTTAGAGCTTTAACAATATTTAGTGCCCCGTGTCCATAGCCATTTGCTTTAACAACAACCATTAGCCATTTATCACCAATACTTTTTCTAATAGTCAGAAAATTATTTTTCAACCTTTTAGTATTTATATATGCTTTAGGTCCTATCATCTTAATTCGTTATCAAACCAAAGAGACTATTTTCGGTCTTTATTATTGTAATAGCTTTTTTTTGAGTATATAGCCATTTAGAATGATCCATAAATAGGTTATAGGTAAAAGAGTTATTAAAATAGAAAAATCTATAATTCCTGTTGAATTATAGATTTGGTATAATTGAAAAGGCATTGATATAGGTTGCCATTTAAGAACTGTTTCAATTACATAGGGAAAAAATGATGTTTCAAGAATGAAACCATTTCCAAAGATATTAAGTAAAAATATCATAAAAGTTGTGATAATCATACTACTTAGTGTATCAATTACTAATGCAACAGATATAATAAGGTTACCGATTAAAAAAAGATAGATTATTAAACAAATTAAAAGAAAAGCAAGGTTGTGTATCGTGACGGTCATCTCAATAAAACCAGTATAGATAAATCCGGTTATTAAGGCTATTGTAAGAGCTTCAAAAATTGATGATACTAAGTTAGAAAAAATAATTTTTATCTTACTATGAGGTGTTAAAGCAATATTTACAAGAGCTTTCCCATGAATACGTAGATCAAAAAACTCTCTATATAATGGTGGAAATAAGACAACCGAGCTCAGAATAAATATTAAACCAGGAAAAACCCAAAGATCATAAGGAAGACCAGATAGACTATATCTTATTACATTTTTTAGTGGAGCTCCAATCATTGCGAATACAAGGAATGGTAATAGAAGGTACAAAACTAAGCTTGGAATTAATCTATTCTTAAAAAGCCAAAGCCTTCTTTTTAAAAGTGCTTTAATCAATCTAGGCCTTTTCCAGCAAACTCAGAGTCTAACAAATCTCTTAACCCTAACTTCTTAACTTCAAGATTAATCATGATTTGATCAGAGGCCGATCTAATTACATCAAAAAACACACTTCGAGTTCTTCCATAAAAGTGAAATACATTTTCCAATTTATTTGGTGAAACAACTGTCGCAATGGATTTTAACTTTTTATAAAGTTGATCTGAAAGGTTTTCAAATTCAATATGAAACTGGTGATAATCCATAGTACTTTCTAATAATTTATCTAAATGTCCATCCATAAGGATTCGTCCTTCATTAAAAACTAGGATACGATCATGAGCTTGTTCAATCTCTGAAAGTGAATTACTTACATAAATAATAGATTTTTCACCTTTAAGCTCTTTTAATAAGTCCCATGTTAATCGAATAGATTCTGCATCCATAAAACCTGTTGGTTCATCCATTATTAAAACGTCAGGATTATGAATTAAAGCGCGAATGAGCATAGTTATTTTTTGAATACCACCCGATGTTCTATAAGCAAACTCATTTAAATAAGGTTCTAGATTTAATGCTTGTGAATAATATTGAATTCTTTTTTCACACTCATAATCATTTACATTATAGAGTAATGCATTAAATCTCAGATTCTGTTCAATTGTTAACCAAGGATCTAAATTACTCTCATATGGTACATATCCAATAAGTTTGCGAGTTTCTTCACGACGCTTCTCCATATCGAGACCATGAATGAAAACTTGACCATAACTAGGATTTTCATATCCAGATAATATTTTTAATAAAATGGATTTTCCAGATTCATTTTGACCAACAATAGCAACCAAGCTTCCTCTCTCAACTCCAAATGATAATCCAGCAAGAATTGTTTTATCTCTGACTAATTTTCCTACTTTTTTTAATGTAATACTCGCTTCCATATTATTGCTTAGTGCGCATCAAACCAATTATCTCCAATTCCATAGTCAACAACTAAAGGAACAGATAATTTTATAGCATGTTCCATTTTATTGATTACTAAATCAATAAGGATTGATTCTTCTTCAATTGGGAATTCAAATAATAATTCATCGTGAATTTGTAAAAACATTTTAGATTTCATTTTATTAATAACAAGTTCATTTTGAATTGATATCATTGCAATTTTTATTAATTCTGCTGCTGATCCTTGTATAGGCATATTAATAGCCATCCGTTCTGCCGCTTTTCTTCTAAGACCATTTTCAGAGTCAGCATCCCAGACAGGCCTTCTTCGACCTTTAATAGTTTCAACATATTTATGTATTTTTGCTTTTACAATCGTTTCGTTTATATATTTTTTTATCCCAGGATATTGTTCAAAATAAGAATTAATAATTGCAACTGATTCTTTTCTTGGAATACCTAATTCTTGACTCAAACGAAATGGCCCAGCTCCGTACATTATACCAAAATTAACTATTTTAGCTGTTCTTCTCATATCTTCTTGAACATCATCTAAGGAGACATTAAAAACCTTACTTGCCGTTCTACTATGAATGTCTTCATTATTTTTAAAAGACTTTATTAATTCGACATCTTCACTAAAATGAGCCATTATACGTAACTCAATTTGTGAGTAATCAGCAGATAGGATTTTCCATCCTTTTTTCTGTGCACAAAATGCTTTACGTATTTCTCTCCCTTCTTCTGATCGAATAGGTATATTTTGAAAATTAGGATTAGTGCTTGATAAACGACCTGTAGCCGCAATAGTTTGATTAAAAGTAGAGTGTATTCTTTTAGTTTTTTTATTAATTAACTGAGGAAGAGAGTCTAAATAAGTAGTTTTCAACTTATTATATTTTCTATATTCTAATATTAAAGAGGGTAATTCATGCGAAAGTTTTAATTGTTTTAAAACATCTTCAGCTGTGCTTCGTTTTTTTATTTGTGGTAAATCAAGTTCATCAAATAGTAAAGAGGCTAATTGCTGTGTAGAATTAATATTAAATACATAGTCAGAAAATTTAAATATCTTTTTTTTGAGATCTTCTAGAATTAAATGAATCTTATTTGACATATTTTTCAATATTTCTAAATCAACATAAGTTCCTTCAAATTCCATGTTTAACAAGGTATCAATAAGTGCAATTTCAATATTTTTGAAATATTCATATAAACCGGATTCTTTAAGCTTATTTTTTAATATTACTTCTAATTTAAATATAACCTCAACATTCTCACACGCATAAGACATTGCTGCATCAACTTCGATTTCATTTATATTTACACGATTACGACCTTTTCCAATTAAATCTTCAATTGCAATCATTTCATAATTAAGATGTTCAAGACTCAAGGAATCAAGTGTGTTAGAGCGAACCGAAGGGTTTAATAGATGAGATGCAATCATAGAATCAAATTCTAAACCATTTACTAAAATTCCATATCTTTTCAGGATGAGTATATCCTGTTTAAGGTTATGTCCCAACTTAAGTATTTTGGAATCAAAAAAAATATTTCTCAACTCTTCTAATACATATGTTAATTGATTTTCAGAAAAATCATTTTTCTTTTTTTCTTTATACTCAATTGGTACGTACCAACTTTTATCAGAACCTATACAAAAACTGATACCTATAATTTCAGCAAGCATTGGAGAAATATTTACTGTTATTAAATTAAAAGACATCATTTTTGCACTAGAAAGTTCTATGATTAAACTATTAAATGCGTTCTTATCAATCACTTTTTTATAAATTTTATCAGTAGAAGGAATTGAAGCAATGGTCTTTTTATCTTTAATTTTAATTTGCTTAACAAAAGCATGAAACTCTAGCTCCGTAAATTTTTGTATAGTTTCATCTAAATTTATTTTTTTTCTATCTAAATCTTTAATCTCTAGAGAAAGTTCTACATCTGTTAATATTGTAGCTAGCTCTTTGCTTATTTTTGCTTTTTCAACACCCTCTTTTAATCCATTATGGACTCTCTTATTGGTTATTTTGTCGGCATTTACTAGAGCTGATTCAAGTGTACCAAACTGTTTTAACAATTTAACTGCAGTTTTTTCGCCTACTCCAGATACACCGGGTATATTATCGGCGGTATCTCCCATAAGACCCAGTAAATCAATAATCTTTTCTGGGGGAACTCCCCATTTTTCAGTTACTTTTTCAGGTGTGTAGATTATTGGTTTTGGTGACTTTCGAGTTCCAGGTGAATACATAAAAATACGATCATTTATTAACTGCATAAAATCTTTATCACCACTAACTATATATGTCTGCAATCCTTTTTTATCTGCATCAACCGCCAGAGTTCCAATAATATCATCAGCTTCTACTCCAGGTTTTTTTAGAATTGGTATATTCATACACTCAAGAATTTCCCATAGATGAGGTAATTGCGATTGTAATTCATCAGGCATTGGAGGTCTATTTGCTTTATAGTCAATATACATATCATGACGAAATGTTTTTTCTTTTGAGTCAAAAGCACAAACAAGATATTCAGGGTTTTCTGACTTTATAAGTTTTAATAACTGATTTATAAACCCATATAATGCGCTAGTGTGTAAACCATAAGTTGTGATTAACGGATTCCTTATCAGAGCAAAGTGAGCTCTATATAGGATTGCATAACCGTCTATTATAAAAAATCGTTTTCTATCAGAAATACTTAATGGCATACGAAAAAATTACGTTAATGGAGAGTAGTCAACCAGCTACATTTAAATAAAAAAAAGGCCTCTTAAAAGAGGCCTTTTCATAATCAGTTGTAGCCCTACGGGTTACATCATTCCACCCATTCCACCCATTCCACCCATTCCAGGATCTGGCATTGGAGGCATTTTATCATCCTCAGGCAAATCAGTGATTGCTGCTTCAGTTGTTAAAATCATTCCAGCAATAGATGCCGCATTTTCAACTGCGACTCTTGCTACTTTTGCAGGATCAATTATACCAGCTTCAAACATTTGAACATATTCATTATTCCTAGCGTCATATCCATAATCACCTTTCTTATCACGAATATTTTGAACAACAATTGCCGATTCTACACCTGCATTTTCAACAATTTGACGTATTGGAGCTTCTAATGCACGACGCATAATTTCTACTCCAACCTGTTGTTCTTCGCCTAGTTTAACTTTATCTAATGCAGGGATCGCACGAAGAAGTGCAACTCCTCCACCAGGTACGATACCTTCTTCTACAGCTGCTCTAGTTGCGTGTAATGCATCTTCTACACGAGCTTTTTTCTCTTTCATTTCAACTTCTGTAGCAGCTCCAACATTAATAACTGCAACTCCGCCTGATAATTTTGCTAAGCGTTCTTGAAGTTTTTCACGGTCATAGTCTGATGTTGTATTTTCAATTTGCACTTTAATTTCATTAATACGCGCTTTAATTGCATCAACATTTCCACCACCATCAACAACAGTTGTATTGTCTTTATCGGAAACAACTCTTTTCGATGTACCAAGATAATCAAGTGTTGCATTATCAAGCTTATATCCAGCATCTTCTGAAATAACAGTTCCACCTGTAAGAACAGCAATATCTTCTAACATTGCTTTACGTCTATCTCCAAATCCTGGAGCTTTAACGGCAAGAACTTTAAAAGTGCCTCTTAGTTTATTCACAACTAACGTCGCTAGAGCTTCACCTTCAATATCTTCAGCAATAATGACAATTGGTTTTCCAGTTTGGACAACTTTTTCTAGTAATGGAAGTAAATCTTTCATGTTACTAATTTTCTTGTCATGAATTAAGATATATGGATCTTCCATTTCAGCATCCATTGATTCAGAATTGGTAACAAAATATGGTGATAAATACCCTCTATCAAATTGCATACCTTCTACTGTTTCAAGGAATGTTTCAGCTGTTTTTGATTCTTCAACTGTGATAACACCGTCTTTACCAACTTTTTCCATTGCTTCAGCTATTTTATCTCCAACTTCTTTATCATCATTTGCTGAGATTGTAGCAACCTGAGCGATTTGATGACTATCAGGAAGATCTTTAGCTTGCTTTTGGATTGCAACAACAATTGCATTCTTAGCTTCGTCGATTCCTCTTTTAATAGCCATTGGATTTGCACCAGCTGTTACATTTTTTAAACCTTCTCTAACTATTGCTTGAGCTAATACTGTTGCAGTTGTAGTTCCATCTCCTGCAACGTCTGAAGTTTTAGATGCGACTTCACGAACCATTTGAGCACCAACATTTTCAAGCTTGTTTTCTAATTCTATTTCTTTCGCTACGGTAACACCATCCTTAGTAACTGTCGGTGCTCCGAATTTTTTTTCAATAACTACATTTCTACCTTTTGGTCCAAGTGTAACTTTAACTGCATTGGCTAACTTATCTACACCTGCCTTAAGAGAAGAACGAGCTTCTAATGAATAAGCAATTTCTTTTGCCATTTTAGACTCCTTATAATATCGCTAATATGTCGCTTTCGCGCATGATTATATAATCAGTACCATCAAAAGTGACTTCACTTCCGGAATATTTTCCGTAGAGAACTTTTTCACCTTCTTTAACGGTCATTTCAATCAAACTACCTGAATCACTAACTTTTCCTGGTCCAGCAGCAACAACTGTTCCTTGCTGTGGTTTTTCTTGAGCAGTGTCAGGAAGAATAATGCCTCCTGCAGATTTGTCCTCTGCTGGAGCAGCTTCTACAACTACACGATCTGCCAATGGCTTTAGGTTTAAACCCATATTCTCACTCCTTATATGCGTTATTTATTATTATTAACTATTTTTAAAAAATGGTGAGAAAGCTAAAAACGATTTATCTATTAAAATTTTAACTCGGATAAAAAGGGATGACTTAACACCAATCTTCTACAGCAAAGTTTATACCATATTAATTTCTATTTCATTTTGTATCATAAAGATAAAAAAACATGTCAATTTGGCAATAATGTTTTTTTACTCCCCAGTTGAACCGAATCCACCTTCACCTCTACTACTTTTTGATAATTGATTTACTAAGCTAAGATGAATTGGGCTTCCATCCATTGCAACCAATTGAAAAAGTCGTTGTTTGAACTTAATCGAATAATCTTCAGAAGTAATATTATCTACTGATGCCATTATCTCTCCCCTATAACCTGCATCAATCAATCCAATAGAATTTGACATTCTTAACGGAGTTTTTGAAATACTGGATCTTGGAATTAAAAAATAAGGTTTTGCTTCTAGGTTTTCACATATAATACCGAAGTGAATTCTAGAGGTTTCTCCTGATTTTATAGTTTGATTTTCTAAGACATACAAGTCTATCCCAGCATCTCCATCATGGAAATGACCATGATTAGAATATAATTCTTTGTTTTTTTTATTAAGTGGCTTAATTCTCAAATTCATTTATAATCCATTTATTAAAGTTTTTAAAATCTTAATGTGTTCTGGTGTCGAACCACAGCAAGCTCCTATTATCCCAAGATCTGTTTTCAAAAGAGATTCCATCTTAGGTATAAAATTAGACCTATTTACTATTTCCTGAAAATTATTTTGATATTCTTTCAGCCCTAGATTTGGATATGCTCCAAACCTAGGGATCTTAAGATTGCTTATTTTTTTCATGGCTTCAATTGTAATATCTATATTATTACAATTCAATAATAATGAATCGATATTATTATTTTCAAATAATTGAAAAAAATCTAAAAAAAGAGTACCATCTAATAAAGTTTCTTCATCTAACATTATTAAACTAACCCATATTGGATCTAAAATACTTGATGTCATTTCAATAGCTATTTTTATTTCTTCTATATGCCCCATTGTTTCAAAAAGTATAATATCAACTTCGGCTTCAGAGAACCATTCTAACAATTGACCATAAGTTTCTTCAGTTGCCATTTTCCCAGGATATTTATTAGGTTGATAGCAATCTTCTACGGATGTAATCGCTCCAGCAATTTGAATTTCTTCGTTTGAAGCTTTTCGAGCACAATCAATAGCTCTAAAAAAACTATCTTTAGCAGAGTTATAAGCTTTTAATTTTGAAAAACCAGACTTTCGGTAAGTCCAAGGAGTCGATCTAAAGGTATTAGTCGTTATAACATTAGCACCCGCTTTAATATAATCATTATGAATCTTTGTTACAATTTCAGGGTTATTTAGATTTGCATCTGCTGACCAAATTGGCAAAGATAAAGGTAAATCATAAGATTCTAATTGAGTACCTAATGCACCATCTAATATGAGAATATCAGTCATCTGGAAGTAATGTACTTTTTATTTATTATAAAATATATTCCAACACTTAATGTAAATATAGCCATACCAATAATTGACTCAAATGGAGATTCTTTAATTGAATAAAATAGTATCCACATATTTAAAAAAAGATATATAACCGGAGTAAAAGGGTATCCCCACGTTTTATATGGTCTTTTAGATTTTAAATCTTTAAATCTAGAAATAAATAAAGCCAGAACAGTCAGGCTTGAGGTTAAGATTAAGCAAACGCCCGTGTACATTAATACCTGTTCGAAAGAAGATGTTAAAATAAGCAATATGGACAAAATTAATTGAAAGAAGAAGGCATTTATAGGAATGTTGTTTTTATTCTTCTTTTTAAAGATTGATAATAATTCATGATCTTCTCCTATAACCTGTACGATTCTAGGTCCAATAAAAATGTAACTACTTATGGTTGATAATAATAGAATAGAAATCCCAATACTGACAATTTTACCACCAATATTCCCAAAGATTTGGATACCGGAAAAAAAAGCAACCTCTATTTTACCCGTTAAAAGACTTATCGGGGTTGAGTATAAAAAGATATAATTCAAAAGTAAATAAAGAGTCATTACCATTCCAGTTGCGATTAACATTGATTTTGAAATATTTCTTTCAGGATTTCTAACATCACTCGCAACATATATTATAGAATTCCACCCTGTGTAAGCGTAAGAGACCCAAACTAAACTAACAGCAAATTTTGCACCAAAAATAATATTTAGATCTCCAGACACAGGAAGAACAGATATCTTTTGAGGTATTTCCATGCTTAAACCAAAACCAATAAATATCAGTATAAATAGAATCTTAATCCCTGTTCCTATATTTTGAAAAAAGGTACCAAGTGTTATACTACTCATATGCATTGCATGAAAAAAAAGGATTACTGAAATAGCAACAACAATTCCATTTATTTCTGGAATTATA